>Ga0208034_1000095_pt1 | contig 88763 bp, 81 predicted proteins | sample June2015DPH_8_10_FD_184699 | JGI IMG/M metagenome (GOLD analysis project Ga0208034, IMG submission 184699) | Peatland microbial communities from SPRUCE experiment site at the Marcell Experimental Forest, Minnesota, USA - June2015DPH_8_100... | ecosystem: Environmental > Terrestrial > Soil >... | reverse complement strand
CGCTGATACCGCCGCAGCCACACGTAACCCGTCTCGCGGGAGACCCCGAAGCCGGCACACAGCTCCCGCATCGTCTGCTCTCCCCGTTCATACTCCATGACAAACCGCACCTTCTCTTCCATCACATTGCTCGTTTTCCAGGCCATGAGCTCGTTGTACGTCCTCATGCCCTCGTCGCAGTGTCAGATATGTCCCCGGTTCAAAATGTCAGCCATGTCCCCGGTCCGTACCCCTCACGCTCGTGTCAATCCCCCAAATCCAAGTTTTCCCGCAACCCATTGAAACGACTCACCAAATTCTTTTCCCAACTTTGCAGGTTATTTCATTTGAAGAGCGCACCATAGAGTCATGCAGGCAAACAGGCAAACATCGGCCACGGCGCTCGGCCCACAATTCGCTGGCCCGCTGACTCGCCGGCTTGCTGACCTGCTGTTTTTTAGTCACTGCACCCAAATCGGTGCATGAACCCGCGGGAATGCACGTAAGCTGCTTGGAATGAGATACTTGAACTCGAACATGAACCCGGGCTGTTGAAAACAAATAACTTACCCTCGAATAACGCCCATAAGTCCTTTGGATTGCAATACTTGAGTTCAAAAATGAATTCAGATCATTGAAAACAAATAACTTGATCCCAAAAATGAGGGAATCTTCTTTTTTAGGGGATATCAAATAGGGAGATTATTCACTTCACAAAAGCAGCGGGGGTGCGAGATGATTGCATCTAGGCCGCTGCCAACCAGAAAGTCAATCCTACCGAAACGGCCTGGGAGAAGGCTTGAGAGAAAGCCTGAGAGGAAGCCTCTGGCCATGACCGCCTGTGTCGCTGCGCTTTGTGAAAATGGGCAAAAAGTCGTCGTTGCAACCGATTGCCGACTGTCCTATGGCGGGATTGCCTCTGACGCTCTCCCCGGCAAGATGTTTTGGTTTGGAGACTGGCTTTTCCTGTATGCTGGCCTGCCTTCTCACGTTGAATTGATTAACGAGGAATTGCGCCACTATCCACCTCTTGCACGCGAGACCATTTCTGAAACCATCTTGGCTTCCTACCGGAAGGCCAAGGCCAAGTTTTGTGCACACGCCGTTCTGTCTCACTACGATCTGACAATGGACGAATTCAAGGCGCAAGGACTCAAGATGTTCGGCCCTAAAGTCTTCTCGCAACTCTCAGGGCGGCTTGATGCAAAAGAGCAGGAATTCAATGAGTACCTTTTGATTGTTGGCTACGGCAAGGAACAGAACGCAGGAAACATTTTCCAGATCGGGCCTGAGACTCTTGACTCGTTTGCACTCACTGGCGCGACAGCAATCGGGAGCGGACAGGATGTAGCACTTTCTACTCTTACATCGCTCGGGCAAAATCGAAGTTGCTCTCTCAGTAACACTTTATATGCTGTGGCCGCTGCTAAGTTCTCCGCCGAAATGTCTCAGGTCGGGGATGAAAAGGACTATGTAGGGAAAACTACTGCTATGTACGTCGCGTGGAAGCGGACGGAGAACGACAAGCCGGAAAAACCGCCGGGAGATTTTATTCAACAGGATGAAATTACTAGTCTACGCGCTACATGGGAGCAGTACGGCAGACCAAAAATTCCTTTTCAATCCGCTGAGGCTCTATGGCCGATTGTCTCCCGACTTCGCCTAGCACGCTCCGAAGCACATACACCCGACGATATGAAACTAAGGCTTTCAGTGGAGCATTTGCGGGAACGGCGTGCTATTGAAGCCGAGGCGGGTGCGCAGATTCACTCGGATAGGGACGAGGAATCCTGAGAGTCTAGCAACCGATCCAGCTTCAACTCAATGCGGATCAGGCGAGCATTCCTTGTCTCCCAAAGTCCACTGAGGCGATAGTAGATCCACGCAAGGACAAAGACTGCCGCGAGCAATCCAATTGTGCCCCACAACTCCGACCACAAAAAGCGGGAGCCAAAGAAAAAGGATTTGATTAAGTCCCATACAAGAAAGCCGATGGGGACTACGCCGAGAATCATTAAGGCGAAAACCGCATTGGCTATGGATTTCGTTGCGGCACGTTCCTGCTCCGACTTTAGGATTCGCTTCGCTTCTTCATCGAAATCCGTCATTAGTTTCCTCCCAAATGTGGACTTACCGCTTCGTTGGCAGTATAGTGCGGAAGCATGAGTGACGAAGAACAACGGCAAATCAGAGCTATGGTGCTTTTAGAAGCAGAAGAGGCCAAGGCTGCGTTGGCATTACTGCGAGCCAAAGCTGATCAGTGGATAGCTTCACATGAGCTTGTCGTCAAAATGTTGAGTCACGCCAAAAGAAACCCCGCTACTTTTATTGTCGATCCTGAATGCAAAGCCGAGCGCCTAAATTTGGAAAGGGCCGGTTCGTCTTTTGGCGATGCAATGAACGTTAGTGCAAGCCTTCGGTTGGATGACGAGCTAAAGGCCGCATATCTTCGAGCGGAGAACGCAAATTCCAGAAAAAAGGAATTAGGATTCAACTAGAACTTTCGCCCTCTGGCCGATTACGCTTGGTTTTACGCAACGCTTTCCTTATCAGCGGTTAGCCTCTCAAACGTCAGCGGATCAGCAGTGATCATGTGCCGCAGGGTGTCAAGAAACAAGGTCTTGGAATTGCGCCGATTAAACCGGAAAGTCATCTCTTCCAAGTAGGCGGGGAGATGCTTGGCACTGACCTTGTGCCACGATCCGATGATGCCCCTCTTGAGTAGCGAGAAAGCTGACTCGATGCCGTTCGTGGTAATGTCGCCATCGACGTAAACCTTCGCGCTGTGATTGACGGTCTGATGCTCCACGCCGCCTTTGCCGGCCAACCGAATCGCGCCGGGATAGGCGGGCAATTCATCGGTCATAATCACTTCAACGTCCGCGCTCACGTTCTCCTTGATGTACTTCGCCAGCGTGCCGGTCTTGGCATCTTCGGCATGGAAGAAACGCAGTTCGCCATTGCGTTGCTTGATTCCTACGACTACTTCCTTAGTGTTGAACTCCGCACGTTTCCAATGGCGGTTGCGGATCCTGCCGCCGATGTAGGTTTCATCCATTTCGATTGCGCCATCCAGCATCGACTTCTCCGCCGTCGCCATCGCCGCGCGGATACGGTGGCAGAGGTACCACGCCGTTTTGTAACTGATGCCAAGGGTTCGTTTGATCTGGTTGGCCGACATTCCCTTGCGAGACTCGCAAAGCAGGTAGACAGCGGCAAACCATTTGATGAGTGGAAGGTGAGAATCGTGGAAAATGCTGCCTGCGGTCACGGTAAACTGGTAGTCGCATTCCTTGCAGTAAAGGACGTGGGGGGTGTTGGTAAGCCGAACGACTGGGCCGTGGCAGCGTAGACACTCGGGCTTGGCAGACCAGCGCAGCCGCTCTAGAAGTTCCCGGCAAAGATCGTCATTGGAGAATGTCGTGCAAAGATCGATAATGGTCACAGGAGGTTCCTCCGTGGATGAGAAGGGGAAACTGACCGAATTGAAGAAGGTTCCGATGCGAAAGCTGATGGCTGGCGTGAAACAGGGGATTCGGAAGGAGATTCAAGCATCCGGGCCGACTCGTAAGCCAAAGAAACAGTAGTATTTATCCCATCCATAGAAGGATAATATGCCTATTCTATGCTTTTGTAAAGTAAATAATCTCCTCAAATAGTAAACATCGGCCCCGAGCGAGCGGCGCAGCTCGGCTCTTACCCTTCCAACGTCTCCCACCAGCCTGATTCGCCCGACCGGAAGATGGCATCGATGACCGCCATGTTGCCGATCGAGTCCTCGAGCGGGACCGGAACCTCTGTGTTGTCGCGAACCGCGCGCGCGAACGCGTCGCCCTGCAACGTGTATTGGTCGGCGGCAGGGAACTCCTCCGCAGTGATGCCGCTGAACGTGAGGTCGCCGGAGGAATCGATGAAGATGCGCGTCGGCCGATCGCTGGGCGCATTGAATGGAATCTCGAGCTCGATGCGGCCCTTCGTACCCAGAATCTGCACGCGCTGAAACGGAATCATCTGTGTGCTGCATGTAAAGATCGCCTGGCCCGAAGGGAAGTCGAGAATTGCCGACGCCAGGCGGTCGGTGCCCAGCTTCGAATCGCGCTCGACCAGCGCCACTACACGCCGCGGCTCCTCGCCAAAGGCAAACCGCGACGCCTGGATCGAGTAGCAGCCGATGTCGTAAACGCCGCCGCCGCCGATCTCCGGTTGATTGCGGATGTTGGCCGGGTTCACGTTGAAGTAGCTGAAGTGCGCGTTGACGGCGCGGACCTCGCCGATGCGGCCTTCATCGATCAGTTGGCGCACGCGATGCCATTGCTGCGCGCTGCGGATCATGAACGCCTCGCAGATCTTCACTCCGGTGCGGGCGCGCACGTCGAGCAAAGTCTTGGCTTCGGCCACGGCCATGCTCAGTGGTTTTTCGCAGAGCACATGCTTGCCCGCTTCGGCGGCCTTCGTCGTCCATGGAACGTGGAGATGATTCGGCAGCGGATTGTAAATGGCATCGATGTTGGGGTCGGCGAGCAATTCCTCATAGGAACCGTAGGCCGTCGCAATGTCGAGCAAATTCGCCGCCTCCTGTGCCTTCTTCAGATCGCGCGATGCGATGGCAGTCACGGTCGTGAGCTCGCCCTTCTGCATGGCAGGAATCACTTTTTTGAGCCCGATGTTGGCAGTGCTGAGAACTCCGAAACGTAGTTTCGTCGACATACGGGCATGATACAGCCGGGCCGCGGAGAGCCGGATGGTATGCGCGAAGCGCCAATCACGCGTGGTTCATCGCCATGGCGAGCGCTTCTGCGCTATTCGCGGCCACGCGCACCAGCTCGCGATTCTTAGTCTCGATGAATCCTGAGGCCACGGCAGTGTCGATGAAGGCGAGCAGCCCGTCCCAATAGTTGGCCGTATTGATAAGGATGCACGGTTTGGCATGCAGGCCGATCTGCGCCCAGGTGATGGCTTCGAGCAATTCGTCCAGCGTGCCGTAGCCGCCGGGCAACGCGAAGATCACGTCGCTCAGCTCGTGAATCCGCGCCTTGCGCTCGTGCATGGTCGAGACGAGCTCGAGCGAAGTGAGGCCATTGTGCGCAATCTCCCGGTCCTTGAGCGAATGGGGCAGAACGCCAATCACCTCGCCGCCAGCCGCCAGCGCAGCGTCAGCCACTGCGCCCATCAGCCCCCGGCAGGCTCCGCCGTACACCAGGCCAAGGCCGGCCCTGGCAATGGCTGCGCCCAGAGCCGTTGCCTCAGCGCGGAAGGCCGGGTTGTTTCCAAAGGCCGATCCACAAAAAACGGCGACACGGCGCACTGGCGCGGTTGGATTGTTCATCATTGTTCCAGAATAACGGCCCCGGTGCGGTCATGCGGCGGGCGAGCGCTTATCGCCTCGCAGTGGCGCAGGCCGCTGCGACATCGGCCGGCTGCGGATCGGGAAAATACCGGCGCTGAAAGAAAAGCGCCACGTTGACCAGGGCAATCATCACGGGCACTTCGACCAGAGGCCCGATGACGGCGGCAAAGGCAGCTCCCGAGTTGATGCCGAAGACCGACACTGCAACTGCAATGGCCAGCTCGAAGTTGTTTGAAGCGGCAGTAAATGAGAGCGTCGTCGTTTTGGAGTAATCCGCGCCAAGCTTTCGGCCCATATAGAACGAAACCAGGAACATGACCACGAAATAGATCAAAAGCGGGACTGCAATCCTGAGAACGTCGAGTGGCAGGCGAACAATGTAGCTTCCCTTAAGCGAGAACATGACCACGATGGTGAAGAGCAGCGCCACGAGCGTAAGCGGACTGACGCGCGGGACGAAATTGCGGTCGTACCAGGTGCGCCCTTTGGCGCGGACAAGGACTGCGCGCGTAAGAAATCCGGCAAGACAAGGGATGCCCAGGTAGATGAAGACACTCTGCGCGATTTGGCCAATGGAGACGTGGACGACCGCTCCCTGCAGGCCAAGCTTTGCCGGAAGAACGGTGATGAAGACCCAGGCATAAAGCGAGTAGAAGAAGACCTGGAAGAGAGAGTTGAAGGCCACCAGGCCGGCCGCATATTCGGTGTCGCCTTTGGCCAGCTCGTTCCAAACGATGACCATGGCGATGCAGCGCGCCAGCCCGATCATGATGAGTCCGGCCATGTATTCCGGGTAGCCGCGCAGAAACACAATGGCCAGAACGAACATGAGGACCGGCCCGATGACCCAGTTCTGCACCAAAGAGAGGCCGAGCACCCTCTTGTTGCGAAAGACTTCGTGCAGTTCTTCGTACCGCACCTTGGTGAAGGGAGGGTACATCATCACGATCAGGCCCACGGCAATGGGAATCGAGGTTGTGCCTATGCTGAATCGGCCGAGGAAGGGGACAATGCCGGGAACGATCCATCCGAGCGCCACGCCGGCGACCATAGCGGCAAAGATCCAGGCCGTGAGATAGCGATCGAGAAACGATAGCCGCCTTGTCCCCTTCATGAGCAACCCTCAAACAACGAAATTTGCGTGCCGCATCGCGGGGCGCGCCCATCAGAACCGGTCGATCAGGATCGGCCGATTTTTTCGATTTCCTTTTGTATGGCAAGCTGCTCGAGCGAGGCCAGAGGCAGCGAGAGAAACAGGCCGATTCTGCGGTCGAGAATGACGAAGGCGTCGCGGAAAGCGCGGGCGATCTCCTCGGGACTTCCCTTCACCGCCGCGGGATCGGGCACACCCCAATGCGCGGTCATCGGCTGGCTTGGCCAGTACGGACACTGCTCCTTGGCTGCGCTGTCGCAGACCGTGAAGACGAAATCCATTTGTGGCGCACCGGCCGCAGCGAACTCATCCCACAATTTGCTGCGCAGGCCCGTGGAGGACAAACCGGCAGATTCAATCTGCCGGAGCGCCTCGGGACGCGGTTGTCCCGAGGGATGGCTCCCCGCGCTGTACGCGGTGAACACTCCTTTGCCTTTGCGATTCAGAATCGCCTCGGCCATCAGCGAGCGCGCCGAGTTCCCCGTGCAGAGAAAGAGGACGTTGTAGTGGTCGGGCATCACATGGCTCCTACGCGGCCGCGCCGGCGCCGCAGCAACTGGGCGCGCAGCACGCTAGTTGAGGCTTAACGGCGCGAACGAAAGCACTGATGAACTTGCCATCGACTTCAGCGGCGATCGCATCGACATCGATGCCGGCCTCAGTAAGGGACTTGCGGGCATCCTCGACGTTGTAGATGCGCGTGGGTTCGATGGAAACGTCGTCGAAGCCCGCCGCAATGAGTTTCGCGCGATAGTCCTGCTCTTCGAGCGCGCCGGCCATGCAGCCGACCCACAGCATCATGCTTTGGCGCACGGGCTCGGGGACGGCGCCGCGCACAACAACGTCAGAGACGGCGAAGCGGCCGCCGGGCTTGAGCACGCGAAACGTCTCGCGCAGGACGCGGTCCTTGTCCGCCGAAAGATTGATTACGCAGTTCGAGATGACGACGTCGACCGAGTTGTCGGGCAGCGGGATGTTTTCGATTTCGCCCTTGAGAAACTCGACGTTTTCCACGCCCGCCTTGCGCTGGTTTTCGCGGGCCAGGGCCAGCATGTCGTCGGTCATGTCGAGCCCGTAAGCTTTGCCGCCCGGAGCCACGCGGCGCGCCGAGAGCAGCACGTCGATTCCGCCGCCGGAGCCAAGATCGAGCACTACTTCGCCGGGCTTCAGTTCGGCAAGAGCCGTCGGGTTGCCGCAGCCAAGCGAAGCCAGAACCGCCTTCTCCGGAAGCAGGCCTTTCTCGCCGTCGCTGTAGAGGTTGGTGGTGATCGGATCGCAACAGCGGAGACTTCGATCGCAGCACGCCTGCGAACTGCCTGCCGCCGCTACGGCGCGCGCGACTTCGCCGTACTTCTGCTTCACCTGCTCTTTTACTTCCGCTGGGGCCGCCATCCGGGACCCTCCTTTCATATGTGCATAAGCAAATATATCGCTGGCGTTCATATCTGTCAAGGCGTATATTTAAGCAGATGGCACGTCCCTCAAAACCGTACGACCTTGCGCGCCTCTTCGCCGCGCTGGCTGACCGCATGCGGCTGCGCCTGCTCAATCTGATGAATGGCCGCGAAGTCTGCGTCTGCTTCTTTGTGGAGATCCTGAAGCAAAGCCAGCCCAAGGTGTCGCGGCACCTGGCCTATTTGCGGCGGGCCGGAATCGTGCGCGCGCGCCGCGAGGGAAAGTGGATGCACTACCGCATCGAGCGGCCGACTGACTCCGGGGCGGCTGCGATTCTGGACGCCACGCTTCAGTCGTTCGGCGCCGACCGCGAGATGCAGACCGATCGGTCGCAGTTGGACAGGGCCTGCTGCCGGCCGGAACGGTTCGTCACGCTCCAGGGAGCGCCCGCTCCGGTCGAGTTGGAATCGGAAATCGCCTGAGGTGACGCCACGAACCTGCGGCGTAGCCTATGATGTTGCGGGAAGGGACCCGCGTCGATGCGATTTGTGGCTGTGATTCTGGTCTGTTCCGCTTTGCACCTCAGCTGGTCGCAATCCCCGGCCTTCCAACCCGCAGAACAAACCGGCACGATCAGCGGCCAGATTCTCGACCCCATGGGCGCCGTCATCGCGAAGGCCACGATCGGCGTGCTTGATGCGCAGAGCCGGCGAACGGTTCAGATCGTTCGCTCTGACTCGGACGGCCGCTTCCGAGCGAACGGCCTGGCCGCAGGCGAATATCTGCTTGCCGCCTCTGCCCCGGGCTTCAGAGAGAAGCTGCTCTCGATCGGAGAATTAAAGGCGGGTGGCGACACGGTCCTCACCATACGGCTCGACGTCCTCGACTGCGATGCGCCGGGCGTAAACTGCGACATTTTTTCGACCGGGCCGGTCACAGATCCGCACCCGATAGTCGCGCGCGGCCCCCTGACCGTTCGCCGCGGAGATGCCGTTGATCTTGAACATGGCATTGTGGCGGCGCAGCCCGCCGATGCGGATGTGCGGCTGGCAGCCCAGGCCGAGGGCCTGTTTCTCGTGCCATTAAACAAGGCCCTCATCTACCAGGAATGCGGAACGGAGGGAGCCTGCGGCAAGGGCCACGCCACATTGGAATCGGCACGCATCGACGGCCTGGGTCCGGGCAGCGAATTCTGTATCAAAACACACCGTGGCCAATGCTCGAAAGTCTTTCTGACGAAGCAAGTGGACCCGGGTGCGGATGAGGCGGCGATCTCAATCGTTACGCGGGCAAAGTAGTTCCGAATCGCTCTCAAGCGCCATTGCCGATTCTGTCTGTGTTCATACGGCTTGCGCGCCGGCCGCACACAAGTAGAATTCCAGTCCAGGCTTGCGGTCGTCGCTAAACGCTTGATTGGAGAGAGCCGGTGAAAATTTGACGGGCTTCGCAAACAACCCTTTGTGCACAGAGCGAATCTCTTTCTTGATGCGATGAGTAGGTTTTGGATCGATGTGTACGGCAACGCACGGAGTGACGGCTTCATTCACTTGAAAGGAGTTTCAGTATGCGCAGATGGACCAGAAGTCTTGCACCGCTCGTGCTGGCTGGGGCAATCGTGTCTCCTGTGTTCATGGCGGGCTGCGCGGTGCATGCGCGCGTCTACGATCCCTACCACAGCGACTATCACGTTTGGGTGACCGAAGAACCCTACTATGGCCAGTGGGAGCGCGATACACATCGCGATCACAGGGACTTTAAGAAGCGGAGCGACGACGAAAAGAAGGAGTACTGGGACTGGCGGCACAACCAGCATTGATCGGCCGCATCGGCACGCACGGGACCTGATTTCAACGCGCTCGCAAAGGCGCGAGAAGCATCCGGCCGGAATGCTGGGCTTTGAAGCACTTTTCCATGCACCGCCTTCTGTGTCATGCTTGCTTGCATGGGAAACAAAGACAAGGGAAGAAAAGAAACCAAGAAGGCTCCCAAGCCGAAGCCAAAGCCGGAACCCGGGCGCAAGCGCGAGATCTTCACGGCACCGCCGCCTCCGAAATAGGGGGCCTGAATCGCGCGTTTGGCGGTGTGGCTTACTGGCCAGCGGTCGGAGGTGTGCGTGGTTGTGTGCCGCATTGCGGCCGCCGCCAGTCTTGTCGTCTTCGCCACCCGGTCCATCACGGAACGTCGTGTCGGCGAAAAATGAACGCATGAAAAAGGCCATCCGGCGGGATGGCCTTGTCATTTGCCTTCAGGCAGCCGGCAAGACCTACGGTTGCGTGGCAACGCCGGGGATTGATTCGGTGCGGGCCTGCGCCTTTTCTGCCAGGATCTTGTGCGCATTATCTTCAAGCGCCTGTGCCTCTGGCATGTAGATCAGCGCCTTCTGGATCATCGGATCCCATTCGGCGATCGCCCGCAGCCCCTGCAGTTGGCCGAACTGAATGGTCACAATATCCTTCCTGATCTGTGCCTTCAGCCAGTCCATGCACCCGTTCAGGTCGGCGTCGGTCCAGTCGACGCCCTGGCTGGTGAGGAACTTCTTGAAGTCGCTGAGAACTGCGTCGTCGACCTGGAAATTCTTGTCCACGGAGTGTGTGGCTACATACACCGGCGCGAAGTGGAAGAAGACATCCTTGTAGACGAGCTCGTCCTGGAAGCGGTTCGTCTTCTGCGGCTCGATCTTTTCATCGGGCGTAATGCCGCCGCCGCCATAAACAGTGCGGCCTGAGTCCGTCAGCTTCACCTCGCGATTCGATGAGTCGGCCGCCATGGCCCCCGCGTGATTGTAGTAGTCGTAAAGCGACACGCCCTGGTAGTTGCGCTGGATCAGCCGGCCTGACGGCGTGTAGTAGTGATACGTGGTCAGTGCCAGGCCAGTGTCCTCGCCCAGGTTGTAAACGGTCTGCACCAGGCCCTTACCAAACGTGGTTTCGCCCACAATCAGCGCCCGGTCGTGGTCCTGCAGCGCGCCCGAAACAATCTCCGCCGCGGACGCAGTGTCCCGGTTCACCAGCACGACGATGGGAAATGTCTTGCTGCCGTTGCCATGGGTTGCGACATAGTTCTGGTCAGAGTAAGCGCGCCCGCGCTGGCTCACGATCGTCTGTCCCTTCGCGAGCAGATGGTCGCAAACGTCGACGGCCTGGCTCAACAGGCCACCGGGATTCTCGCGCAGATCGACGAGCAGGCCCTTGATGTCGCCAAAACTGTTGATGGCGTCCTCCATCTCCTGGCCGGTCGTCTCCTGGAACTGCGACAGATGGATGTAGCCGATGCCCGGGCGAATCTCAAACTTCAAGTCGATCGACGGGTGCGGAATCTCGTCGCGTACCAGGTCGAAGACGAGCGGCTTCGGCTGGCCATATCGCACCATCGTCACCTGGACATGCGTGCCTTTCGGTCCTTTCAGTGCCTTGGCCACCTGGTCGCTTGTCCAGCCGTCGGTCGACTTGCCATCGACATCGGCAATCTGGTCGCCGGGGTGAATGCCGGCGCGGAATGAAGGCGTGTCCTCATAGGGAGTCACGACGTAGACCCGGGTCTTGCCGTCGTTGTCGTTCTGCTGCTGGATCACCATGCCCACGCCGTAGTAACGGCCGCGCTGATCCTCGCGCAGGCGCGCATAAGCCTTGGGATCGTAAAAATGTGAATGCGGATCGAGAACCTGCAACATCCCGGGAATGGCGCCGTCGTAAATGGCGTCATCGGCCTTGTCGGGGGTGATGGGCTCGGCGTAGTTCTGCTCAACGACCGCGTAAACGTCGGTGAATTCCTTGAGGCTGTCGCGGAGCTGGCTCTCATCCTGCGAAGATTGGGCGCCCACGCGGCGCTCCAGTACGGTGCCGGCCACGGCACAAACAGCAAAGAAGAGAACCACGGCGAAGAGCGCGCGGCGGGCACGGAGAGTCATCGTGAAACCGAACCTCCAGACGGGGAGCGTCTGACGCCTGGGGCGGGCTTCCCATCGCCGCTGAGCGAATCCATTCGGCCCCGGATTCCCGCTCGATAAAAATTGACCTTGCCCAGTACTGGCAAGGCCAGGGAGATGGAAGAGCCGCTCGCGTTGACGCCGCGAAGCCGTCTTCGATTAAAGTATACCACTGCTGCATTTGACGCGCCGTGGCGAGCGCCGGTAGCGCGGTTACCGTGGTGCAGGGCTCCGCCGGGCCCTGCCGCGTCGCTGCGCGTGCTCCTTTGCCTTTCCGTTTTCGCTATCCCGGCATTTACAATGACGTCTATCAACCAGACCGCGCAATTGGGTCAACTCGGCAGGAGCGGATGAAGGTATTGAAGACAATTCCACAGATTTGCGGCTTTCACATCACGCGGTCTTTGACCTTCCGCAAGGCGGCTAAGGGTCACGCCTCCGCCACCGGACCGCTGAGCGGTCTCTTGACATTGAGGCTGGTTCGCATCTCCGCTGCGGTTGTCTTCAGCGCGGCAGCGTTGGTCAGCGCCGGATTGGCCCAGGGCCAGGCGAATGAACCGCAGAGCCCCTTTGGCGGGACAGTGGTTGAGGACATCGTCGCCCGCGTTAACGATCAGATCATCACCAAGTCGGATTACGACCGCGCACTGGACGAGCTGAACCAGGAGGGGCGGCAGCGCAACGAGACCATGCAGGAAATGTCGGCCACGCGCAGAGATCTGCTGCGCAACCTGGTTGACCAGCAACTGTGGCTCTCCAAGGGCAAGGAACTTAACGTCACCGGCGAGACGGAGCTCGTCAAGCGCCTCGACGAAATTCGCAAGCAGTACAACCTGGAATCCATCGAGGACCTTGAAAAGGCAGCCAGGGACCAAGGCGTGTCGTTCGAGGACTTCAAAGCCAACATCCGCAACCAGATCATCACCCAGGAGGTGATGCGGCAGGAGGTTGGCGAACACATTCAGATGACTCCCGGCGAAGTGGAGCGCTACTACGAGGGGCACAAGCAGGACTACGTGCAGCCGGAGAGCGAACGGCTCGCCGAAATCCTCATCCCCACGGGACCTTCGGGAACCGACGATCCGGCCAAGCTTGCGGCAGCCAAGGCGAAAGCCGACGACATTGAGGCGCGGCTCCATGCGGGCGGGGACTTCGCGCAGTTGGCGCGGAGCTTCAGCGAAGGCCCCATGGCATCGGAGGGCGGAGACCTGGGTCAGTACAAGCGCGGCATGCTTCCCAAAGCGCTTGAGGACCAGACGTTCGATCTGCAAACCGGCCAGTACACCGACCCCATCCTCACGCGCCAAGGCTACATCATCCTGAAAGTCGTGCAGCATTCGCCGGGCGGGCCGCGCCCGTTCAAGGACGTTCAGGCAGACGTGGAGCAGGCCTACTACATGAGCCTGATGGAACCCGCGATTCGCGCTTATCTGAGCAAGATGCGCGACGAATCGTTCATCAAGATCGCGCAGGGTTACGAAGATACCGGCGCAACCTACGCCGAACTGCATCAGAGCATCAGTTTCAGCGCTTACGTTCCGCCGGCCCCGAAAAAGAAGGGCAAGGTGGAACGCACACGGTTCCGCGAGAGCACACATACCTTCCGTGACAAATCGGGTGCGGCTGCACCACCGCCCGCGACGGCAAACGAGGCGCAGACCGCTCCAGCGCCGCCACCGCCGGCGCCGCTGAGTGAAAAGAAAAAGAAGAAGGCTGGAAAGAAGGAGGAAGCAGCCACCGAGAAGCCGGGCAAGAAGGAAAAGATCCGGTTCGGCCAGGCGCCGCGCAAGACACTGCCTTCCGCTAAAACCGACACCGCTACTGAAAATGCGGGAGCACTGCCTGAGACGGCCTCGAATACCGAGGAGCCGGCAAACCCGCTCGAGCCAACTGCTCAAACTCAAAAGACACGCTTCAGCGCTCGTGCGCGGGAAGCGAAGAAACCCAGCACAACTCCTGGTGCCGGCCAGACGCAGCAGGAAGGGCCCGCGCCGCCGAGTGCAGCCGAGGTTGCCGACCAGCGGACCCAGTCGACTCCGTTGGGACCGTCGAGTGAAAAATCGAAGAAGAAGAAGTCCTCTACTGCAACGGAAGGAAAGACACGCCTCTCGAACCAGCAGAAGAAGCCCGAGGAGTCGACGCCCAAGCCGGTTCAGCAGCCAACGCCCATCCCTCCCGTGCCTGGAGCGCCCGCGCCGGCTGACCATCCTGTGGCGCCGCAGCCCGAGCAGCCGCAGCCGCAGCCCTAGGGCCAGCAATGGCACCTCTTTTCAACCCAATCGATCGTTCGGGCCTGGGACTAAATTCCCGGGCCCGCCGCTTTTTATGGGCCACGCGCTTCTCCATCCCGGCATCGAACCTTTGGCAGCACGGCTGTTTTGCGTTAATCTTCTCGGCAGAATGAAAGACATCTATATCAGCGATCTTGCGGCCTTCGACGAAGGAAGATCGTTCGAGAGCTTCTTCCTTGTGCTGGCCAGGCAGCAGCGGACCACGAAGCAGAATAAGCCCTACCTCAGCCTGACGCTTGGCGACAAAACCGGGCCGATCGAGGCCCGCGTGTGGGAACCGGGCGATCCCCGCATCGCCAAAGATTTCGACCGCGGCGACCTCGTCAAGGTCCGCGGCAGCGTTTCGCGCTACGACGACCGTGCGCAGTTGAAGGTCGATCAGTTGCGCCTGGCGCTCGATGGCGAGGCCGACAAGATGGACATGCTGCCGGCGACCACCTCCGACATCGCCGTTTTGTGGGCACAGCTCGAGGCAAGCGTCGCGAGCGTGACGAACCCCGATTTAATGCGGCTGCTCGAGGCTCTGCTGGCCGATTCCGCTATTGCGAAGGCCTACCGCGAAGCTCCGGCGGCAAGGCAACTGCATCACGCATGGCTCGGCGGGCTGCTCGAGCACGTGGTCAGCCTTCTGTCGCTGGCCGATCGCGTGGCCGCGCACTATCCCATTCTGGACCGCGATCTGCTCGTCACCGGCGTGATCCTGCACGACATCGGCAAGATTCGCGAACTCAGTTGGGACACGGGCTTCGACTACACCGTGGAAGGCGTGCTCCTGGGTCACATCCAGATGGGCATCGATCTCGTCGAAAAAACCATCGCCTCACTCCCCGGCTTTCCCGATCGGCTGCGCACGCTGGTGCTGCACATGATTCTCTCGCATCACGGCAAGCTCGAGTTCGGCTCGCCCAAGCTGCCCATGATTCCCGAAGCGCTGGTGCTGAACTTCCTCGACGACCTGGACGCGAAGATGCAGGCCATGGCCAGCGAATTCGAGAAGTCCGCGCGCGAGGGTCGGGCACCGGACGAGATGACGGGCAAGGTGTGGGCGCTCGATCAGCGGCAGTTGCTGAATACTAAAGCTTGGCTCGGTAACGCAGGGGACAGGGATCAGGGGTCAGGAAACAGCGCCTAGAGTCTCTCCGTTGGTTTCATGCGTTAAACCAGTCCCATTGCTCTTTGGTGAGCGGGACGACGGACAATCTACCAATGAGCAGCAGCGGCGAGCGCGCGAAGAGCTTTTCGGCTTTGATTTGAGCGAGCGTCTTCGGGTGCTTGATCCGCTTGCCCGCCTTAACGCGAACGATGGGAACCTTGGGATCGGTCGCGTCGACGCTCACGACCGTACCTGTCCCCACGGCTGTGCGCTCGTCCCCGGTGTGGTAAAAGATCCACTTCGTTCCCGCCTTCATCTCGCGCAGATTCTTCACCGCCGCCGGCGCGGTTACGCCGTCCCACACGGTGTCGCCGTCGCGCACGAAATCGTCGAAGGAGTAAACGCTCGGCTCGGACTTAAAGAGGAAGTAGCTCATACGCAGCGATAAGACAACAAAGATCGGATCGCAATCCACAACTCACGATCAACTGCCTTCCGTAGTCAGGATTCAATCGTCAGTGTACAGTGATCGGCGTAAAGTGCCGAGTTCTAATCCCTAATCCCTGTTCCCTGTCTTTCTAATCCTTGGTCTTTTTGCGGATCTCGATATTTAGCCGCTTGATTTTCTGGTTCAGGGTCGAGAGCGGGATGCGGAACTGCTCTGCGGCTTCCGTCTGGTTCCAGTTGCAGCGCTCCAGCTTCTCCACGATGATGCGGCGTTCGATGACTTCAAGGATGTCGAAGAGCGATGAGTTGGGGTTGTGCTCGAGCAGCGCATCCTGGAAGCTGCGGCCCGTAATGTGGCCAGGAAGCAGTTCGGCGCCGATCACCGGGCCCGATGACAGTACGACGCCGCGCTCGATGGCGTTTTCAAGCTCGCGCACGTTGCCCGGCCAGTCGTAGTCGATCAGGGCGCGCATGGCATCGCTGGAGAGCTTGCGCGGGGCAAGGTTATTCTCGTTTGCGTAGAGATCGAGAAAGTGCTGCACGAGCAGCGGAATGTCCTCGCGGCGCGCGCGCAGGGGCGGCAGGTCGACGGCGATCACGTTCAGCCGGTAGAAAAGATCCTCGCGGAAGTGGCCTTCGCGGACAGCCTGGCGCAGATCGACATTGGTGGCGGCAAGAATGCGTACATCCACCTGGATCTCCTGAATGCCGCCGAGATGCATGAAGCGCTTGTCCTGCAGCACGCGCAGAATTTTGGACTGCGTGTCCAGCCCCATGGTGGCGATCTCGTCGAGGAAGAGCGTGCCGCCGTTGGCGACTTCGAACAGGCCTTTTTTCGACGCGATAGCCGACGTAAACGCGCCCTTCACGTGCCCGAAGAGCGTTGTCTCCAGCAGTTCCGATGGCATCGCACCCGTATTGATCGGCACGAACGGCTTGTCTTTGCGCGGTGAGTTGGCATGGATCGCCTTGGCAATAATCTCCTTTCCCGTGCCGCTCTCGCCCTGAATCAAAACCGTCGACCGGCTCGGCGCCACCTGCGCCACCAGGTCGAACACCCTCAGCATCGACTCGCTTTTGCCCACGATGTTGGCGAAGTTGTAGCGCAGTTTGAGGGCGCGCTTGAGCTGAAGATTTTCTTCCTCGGCACGGCGGCGCGCTACAGCCGAGCGAATGTCGGCAAGCAGCTTCTCGTTATCCCACGGCTTCTGGATAAAGTTCTCCGCGCCGGCGCGAATGGCCTCGACGACGTTGTCCACGGTGCCGTATGCCGTGATCATGATGATTGGCAGTTCGGGTTGGCGCTCTTTAAACTGGGGCAGCAGCTCGAGACCGCTTTGCCCGGGTAAAGCCAGGTCGAGCAGCACAAGATCGAAGCTCGACTGATCGAGCAGCCTCAGCCCCTCCTCGCCGTTGCCTGCGGTCTTCACCGTGTAGTTCTCAAGCGAGAGAAGAACCTCAAGCGATTCGCGGATGCTGGCTTCGTCGTCGACAACAAGAATGGAGGCGGCGGGCGAATTGCCGTCGAGGGCCGTCGCGGAGACGGGCGCGTTCACAAGCAGTGCGTCCTCAGCGGTGTGCTCAGGCATGGACGGAATTCCTTAAAAGGGGAAACTCGAGGTGAAAGGTTGTACCGGAGCCAACCGCGCTTTCGACGTGGATTTTGCCGGCATGTTCCTGAATGATTCCGTAGGAGACGGAAAGCCCCAGGCCGGTGCCACGCCGGTCGCCGCGCATGTTTTTGGTCGTGAAGAACGGATCGTAGATTCTCTTCAAGTGCTCAGGCGCGATGCCGGAGCCGGAGTCGGAAACCACCGCCTCAACGTGGCCGTTCACCAGCGTGGCAATGCGCAGGCGCCCTCCGCCGGGCATGGCGTCCTTGGCGTTCAGCATCAGGTTCAGGAACACCTGCTGCAGCTTGCCGGGATTGCCGTGGATTGGCGGCAACTCGTCAGCCAGCTCCAGATCAACTAGAACCTGCGCCGTCTTGAACTGGTGCTCCAGCAGCGACAGCGTGTCGCGAATCACCTGGTTCAGATCGGTCGAGCGGAACTCGGTCGTCGAAGTGCGCGAGAAGTTCAGCAATCCGTTGGCGATCTCTGCCGCGCGGAAGCTCTGCTGCGTGATCTTGTCCAGCACCGGGCCCAGCCGCGCGTCGCCGCGGAGTTGCTTGGCCAGCATCTGCGCATAGGAGGCGATCACCGCCAGCGGCGTGTTGATCTCGTGCGCCACGCCGGCCGCCAGCAGGCCGATGGAGCTGAGTTTGTCAGCCTGCGCCAGTTGCGACTCCAGCGTCACCCGGTCCGTAATGTCGTCGACCAGGATGATGCGGCCCACGGGAACAAAGTCGCGCGAGAGCAGCGGCGCAATGGCGATGTTCGTGGTGCGCAGCTCTCCGGCGCGCGTCGTCAGCCGGAACTTGTACAGATGGTGTACGCCCTGGTCGCTGCGCAGCCCCTCGCTCGCCTCTATGAACTCCGCCGGAAATACATCGCTCAACGCCTGGCCAATCGCTTCGGAGCGGCTCAGCGCGTACATCGCCTCCATCTGCGCATTCCAGCTTTCGATCCGGTCATCGAGATCGATCGCCAGGATGCCCACGTTGATCGATTCCACGATGTTCTCGTTGAACTCCTTCAGCCGCTCGAACTCGACGATCTTTTCCTCGAGGCGCGTGTAAAGAGTCGCGTTCTGCAGTGCGATGCCGATGTAGCCGGCAAGGGATTCCAGAAGCTCGACGTCTTCGCTCGACAGAAAGTCGCCGCCCAACGTCCTGCCCAGGCCGATCACCGCGATAGTGCGGCTTGCGGCCTCTCCGCTTTCAAGCTGAACCGGGGCCACGCGGCAGGGCAGATAGTAGTTCAGGTCCAGCATCGCGGCGGTGCGTTGTTCATCGAGCGGCAAATGCAGAACCGCCTGCGCATTCTCGAAGAAGATGTGCGTATGGTCGCTGGCGCGGTCAAAGTTCAGGAAGCCAAGAGCCAACTTCTCATTGGCGGCGCTCACTTCGTCGGGCAGGCCGTGCGAGGCCGCCAGGCGCAGCCCGCCCGTGTCCTGCGCAATAAAGATGGCCACGCGAGCCACCAGCAGAGTGCGCGGCAGTTGCTCCACAATCGACGTCAGCAGCGCCTGCTGATCGGTCTCCGAACCCAGTCCGCGCCCGAACTCGACCAATGCCCGCCGGTAATCGTAGCGATGCCGGTCAAATGCGCGGTCCACCCATCCCTGAATGCGCCGCTTCAGCGGATCGAAGACCGCCGCCGTCACCAGAATCGCAACGACGAACGCCCACCAGCGCATCGTTTCAGGCAAGCGCTGGTGAACCAGTTCCGCGATGATTGCGATGATCCCGAAGTAGCCGCCAAGAATGAGCGCTGTGGCCAGCGTGTAGGCGACGCCGCGCTTGAAGATCAGGTCTGTATCCATCAGCCGGTAGCGCACGATAGCCCAGCTGAAAGTCAGCGGCAAAAAGATCAGTGACAATCCGGCCAGGTTGGTGAGCAGTTGCGGCGGGTTCAGATGAAGCAAATATGGAATTGCGTAAAAGACCGTGAACGGCACCACCGCGAGCAGCGTTCCGCGCGTCACCCACTTTAACTGCTGGCGCAACAGCGGTGTCGTCGCGCGGCTGTAGCTGCGCAGGAACAGGAGCGCCGCGGCCACATAGAAGATGGCGTCGTATGCCGTGGCGATCTGGTTCAGCCGGTCGAGCAGCAGCTTCGTCGCTTCTCGCGTAACAATCGACCACAGCCACAGCGCGAGCAGGCCTGCGCCAGGCGCATACACCAGGGGCAGCAGCCAGCGGCGGCGGAGATTCTTGAACCGCTCTTCAGGGAAGCTCAGCGCAAAATGCAGGAAAAGGGCCGGCTGCAGCGCCTCGGCCACAACATTCGTCCAGAAGACGGCCCAATCCAGCGCGTCGAGCTTGGTCGTGTATTTCAGCGCATACAGCGCGAACGACACCAGGCAGAAGAGGTAAAAATGCGTAGACCGCGGCGCGCCCCACCTGCGGAATAGAACGTAGAAGCCAATGATGAGATAAATGAGGCCGATGATCCGCAGACCGAATTCCAGGCTCCGGTCCAGCGGCTCGGGAATCACCTTGACCGGCGTCTCCAGCGGAATGCCGTCTCGCGTGATCGTGTAGTAGACCTGCCCGTAGGGACCCGTCGCGTATAGCGAGCGCTCCAGGTCGGCAACTCGCTTGACCGGAGCAATCGTCTCCGTGGGCGATTCGCTCACGCCCGTCAGAAGGTCCCCGACCTGGATGCCTGCGCGTTGGCCAGCCTTATCCGGGAGCACCTTCTGGGCCTGCAGTCCACCCGCAGCCTCGCCCCACCAGACCCCGTCGTCAGGTTGCGCAAACTGGCGCTGCTCCAGCAGGTTCAGCACTGCCAACACGAACAGGGCAGCCGTGGCCAGAGCCAACAGCGTGGCTTTCACGCGGTTGAGGAGGCTTGTCTCCATGGGTGGAAGTCTTCTGTGTCAATCGGTTTACTAGCACGTCGGTTGCCACGCAGGGGAGAAGCGGCTCGACGGCGGTGACCTATGGGCAATCGGTTGAGAATGCTCATGATATGGACTTTGGATTCTGTAAAAAGGTCAACCCTGAGTGAAGTAGATCACACCAAGAGTGCAAAAAACAAGAGCAGGCATCCATGGAAAAGAATCGCGCTATGAAAAATAGTAGATTGATGAGTCTTGAGGAATTACCCGCCAACTGCCCGAAAACACAGCACTTCCATCGGGCGTCCTTCGGGCCGCTTTGTACACACTCGATTGGCCCCCGCGCGGCTCCGCCCTCTTCAGTGCTGGCCGTAGGTCGCCTTGGGGCCGTGTTTCCGCAAGTAGTGGTGTTCCTCCACGTAAGCAGGGATCCCCGCCTCCGGCGCCCCCAGCAGCACACTGCGGAACGCAAGCCGGGCGATGTACTCGAGCACATCGGCATGCTCCACGGCTTCGGCTACGTCTTTGCCCCAGGCAAATGGGGCGTGGCCAGCCACCAGTACGCCGGGAACCGCGACGGGATCGAGATTCCCCGAGCGGAATCGCCGCACGATGACCGCTCCCGTGTTTCGCACGTAACCTTCCTTCACCTCTTCCGCAGTCAGCGGTTCCGTTACTGGAACAGGGCCGTGAAAGGTGTCGGCATGGGTCGTGCCAAGGCACGGGATCGGGCGTCCGGCCTGCGCCCACGAGGTCGCGAACTCGGAGTGGGTGTGGACGATCCCTCCGATCTCGGGAAACTCGCGGTAAAGCAGAGTGTGCGTGTCCAGGTCGCTCGATGGCCGCAGCGTTCCTTCGACGATCTTGCCGTCCAGATCGGTCACGACGAGATCGATGGGGGTCAGCGCATCGTAATCGACGCCGCTGGGCTTGATCACCACCAATGGATCGGATCCGGAGCGGTCAATGCCGCTCGCGTTGCCGAACGTGTGCGGCGCCAGTCCGAGGCGGGCGATCTCTTGGTTGGCGCGCAGGACTTGTTCGCGAAGAGCTTTGAGAAGCATGATGTGCCTCGAAATAGAGTAAATCCTTCAGCGGGCAAAGGCATCGGGTATCGGCGATCAAGCCCCTACCCGGCGTCCGCGCACCGCGCCGGCTCCGGTGACGCGGAGTACAGGCGCGCGAATTCACGGTGCAGTAAACTTTGGTTAATCTTCGACCAGTTTCCCATTGATCGATTGAGGACCACTCCCGTCAGGCAAACGACGCGAGAGTCGAGAGGTTTGGCCGTGCAGGCACATGGAATTGCCGTCGCTCACGCTGGTAATGGAGTCGCCTCTGCCAACCCGCCGATGAGCCTGCCTTCGCCGGTAGTACAAAGGACGGGAAATAGTGGCTGAACACACCACCCCCAGCCCGGCCGAAGCCGCGCTGAACACGCGCGTTCTTTCAATGGGGGGCCGGTCGCGGGCGTCAACCATCCTGCCCACCGCCGACGGCCAGGCTATTCCCCCGCACCGCTGGATGACCGCCATCGCCGTGATGTCCTGCGCGACGATGCAATTGCTCGACACGTCCGTCGTCAACGTCAGCCTTCCGCACATCGCCGGCTCGCTCTCCTCCAGCGTGGAAGAAGCAACCTGGGTGCTGACCTCGTACCTCGTAGCCAATGCCATCGTCCTGCCCATCACCGGATGGCTGGCCGCAGTGCTGGGCCGCAAGCGCCTGCTCATGATTGCAGTGGCCGGGTTCACAATTTCGAGCCTCCTGTGCGGGCTCGCTTTCAGTCTGCCCATGCTCATCGTCTTTCGCGTGCTGCAGGGCTTTACCGGCGGTGGCCTGCAGCCGCTTTCGCAGGCCGTGCTCCTTGAAGAGTTCCCCGGAAAGGAGCAGGGCAAGGCCATGGCCTTCTGGAGTCTGGGCATTATAGCGGCGCCCATCCTCGGCCCCACGGTCGGCGGCTGGATCACAGACACCTGGACCTGGCGGTGGGTCTTCTTCATCAATCTCCCCGTCGGCATCCTGAGCATGCTCCTCATCTCGCACTACGTCTTCGATCCGCACTACCTCCGCCGCCGCCACCTGGGCGTCGATGTCTGGGGCATCGGCATGCTTGCCGTGGGCATGGGCGCGCTGCAGGTCATGCTCGACAAAGGTCAGGAGAAGGATTGGTTCGGTTCGACCCTGATTCGCGCCCTGTGCGTGATTGCGCTGGTCTGCCTGGCAGCCTTCGTCTGGCGCGAGTTGCACGCCAAAGACCCCATCGTCCAACTCCGGCTGCTGCGCTCGCGCACCTTTGCCTCGGGCGTCGCCATGGCCACCTTGATGGGCTTCATCCTCTACGGCAGCCTCGTGCTGCTGCCGCTGTTTATGCAGACCCTGCTTGGCTGGACTGCCACGACCGCGGGCCTCTGGAACAGCCCCCGCGGCATTGGAACCGCGCTCTGCATGCCCATCGTCGGCTACCTCCTCGGCAGGGGGTGGGACGCGCGCTGGATGCTGATCTTCGCCTTCGCTCTCGCCGGCACTTGCTTCTTCGGCTACGCGCACATGACACTCGACTCCGGGACGTGGGATATCTTCTGGATCCAGATCGTCCAGGGATTTGGACTCGGGTTTCTCTTCGTCCCCCTCACCACGCTCACCATGAGCCCGGTTCCGAAAGCCGAAACCAGCTACGGCACGAGCCTCTACAACACCATGCGCAACATCGGCTCCAGCATGGGCATCTCTTTCGTCACTACGCTCGTTGCGCGCCGCACGCAATTCCACCAGCAGACCCTGGGCGACCACCTAACCGCATCGAGCCCCATGAGCCAGCAGGCCATGGCGCAGTTGGCTCCTTTGATGGCTCATCGGGGCGCCGATCCGGTCACCGCCGTGCACCAGGCCGGAGGATTCGTTTATCGCCTGCTTGGCCAGCAGGCCGCCCTGCTCAGTTATGAGGACGCTTTTTACCTGATGGGCATTCTCTTCCTGCTCAACATTCCCCTGGTACTTCTCATGCGCGGCGCAGAGCACAACCGCCGTCATCGCAAGGAGCCGTAGGCCCAGACGCAATACCGAATTTCTCCGCGACAAGGCCTCAAGGAGAACTGTATTCCGTGCATTCTCGTCGGCTGCGCCGGGCGTAGACTCACTGCATGCTGTTCACCAAGCGGCTTCGGGATGGCGTCCGGCGCGGAGAAATAACCTCGAGCATACGGATTTGGATGCGCCCACAAGTGCGCGTTGGCGGGCGCTATCGCATGGAAGAAGGCGAGATCGAAATCGATTCGATTGAGCGGATCGGATTTCCCGACATCACGCCGGAACTGGCGCGTGAATCAGGCTTCCTCGGTGTTCTCGATCTTCTGAAAGTGGCCAAGCATGGCAAGGGCGACCAGATTTACTTGATCCGCTTCCACTACCTCCCGCCACGCAGGCATCATCCCCGCAACCAGTAGGGCTTCGGCACCACTGCGCCCAGCTCGGCAAATTCTGCGTCCGTCAGCCGGAACCCAGCCGCGCTCACGTTCTCGTCGAGATGCTTCACTTTGCTTGTGCCCGGAATCGGCAACACCGCCGGCGACCGCCGCAGCAGCCACGCCAGTGACACCACTGCCGTCGACACCTTTCGCGCCGCCGCGATCCTTTCCACTGCCTCGCTCGCCTTGCGCCCCTGCGCCATCGGTCCCCACGGGAGAAATGCGATGCCGTTCGTCTCGCAGTAGTCGAGCACAAAATCCCACTCGCGGTCGCTGAAGCTGTACCGGTTCTGCACGCTCACAATTGGCACAATCTTCTGTGCACGCTTGATGTGCTCGAGCGTCACATTCGACAGCGCCACGTGCCGGATCTTCCCCTGCTCCTTCAGCCGCGCCAGGGTTTCCATCGAAGCATCAAAAGAGACCGCCGGATCGGGCACGTGGAGTTGGTATACGTCGATGCGCTCGAGGCGCAGGCGCTTTAAGCTGCCTTCGATGGCCTGCTCGATGTGCGCCGGACTCGCGTCGTGCTGCCACACGCCCGGCCCATGCCGCGTCCACCCCGCCTTGGTGGCGATCACAAGTCCCGCGGGATACGGATGGAGCGCCTGCGCAATCAGCTCTTCGGAAACGTCCGGCCCATACGAGTCGGCCGTATCGATAAAGTTCACGCCCAGCTCGACGGCGCGCCGCAGCGTGGCCAGCGCGCCATTCACATCCTCGGGAGGGCCCCAGATCCCCTTCCCCGTGATGCGCATGGAGCCGAAGCCCATGCGGTTCACCGTCAGATCCCCACCGATCGTAATCGTTCCCGCTCGCGCCGCAGGCAAAACGTTACTTGTCCCAGTCATTCCCGTATCTCCTGAAAATCGCCGATGGAGAACAGATCTCTGATCCCTGATCCCTGATCCCTGTTCCCTGTTCCCTGTTCCCTGTCTTTACACCGTCACTTCCCACCCCGGCTCATAGCTGCGTGCCCAGTACTTCATGGCCTCTGGATCGTCGAGGATGTGCGCAGTCTCGGTATCGATGCGCAGCAGCCGGTCGACTAACCACGCGATGTTCGAGAGCAGGAGCATGGTCACTGCGACGTTGGCAACAGTGATCGGCGAGTTCAGCTTTTCCTGGCCGCGGATGGCGGCGATAAAGTTGGCAAAGTGCGCGTCGGTCATGGTGTCGGCGCCAACGATGTCTGTTGTCGCGGTTTCGTGCCCGGTGCGAAACGTATCGGTCTGCTTGCCCTTCCAATCGTAGACGTCGTAGCCGCCGCGGTCGATCACCACCGAGCCTTTCGTTCCGTAAATCACCGAGCCGCGGTCGCGGTCATAAAGGCGCATTCCCTGGCACGACCTGCCTTCCCACGAAATCAGCTTGTCGGGATATTCGAAGTTCGTAATCGTGGTGTCCGGAAACTGCCAATCGTCCTTGAACTGGTAGCGCCCGCCGCTCGCCGTCACTGCGCGCGGAATCCCGGCCTCGAGGGCCCAGCGGCAAACATCCACTTCGTGCGTGCCGTTGTTCAGTGTTTCGCCGGTGCCGTAGCGGCGCAGCCAGTGCCAGTTATAAGGATGAATGTTGTCCTTGTATTCGCTGCGCGGCGCCGGACCCTGCCAAAGGTCCCAGTTGAGCGCGCCGGGCACGGGCGCCGGTTTGCCGATGCCCATCGATCCCCGCGTGTTCGCGTACCACGCCTTGGCCATGTAGGCCTCGCCGATGAACCCGCTGTGGATCTGTTCCATCATCCTGATGGTGTATCCCGAAGACCTCTGCTGATCGCCCACCTGCACCTGTTTGCCGTATTTCTTCTGCGTGGCCACAATCAGTTCGCCCTCGCGCGGGTTCTGGCTCGAAGGCTTCTCGACATACACGTGCTTTCCCGCCTTCAATCCCAGCACTGCCATCGGCGTATGCCAGTGATCCGGCGTCGCGATTGTGATGGCGTCCACTTCCTTCGCTTCCAGCGCACGCCTGAAGTCCTGCTCGGCCTTGGGCGCATAGCCCAGCACCTGTTCCGCCTTGGCCGTGAACTTTTCCAGCACCCGGCGATCGACATCGCAGACATAGGCCACTCGAGCGGTTTTGCTGTTGGCGAGCAGCCCGGACAAATGCGCATAGCCGCGCCCGTTCAACCCGTTGATGGCAAAATTCAGGCGGTCATTCGCGCCCAGAATCTGCGCATAGCTCTTCGCCGTGGACGCCAAGGCCGAACCGGCAACTCCCGCGGCCATGCCGTTCAAGAATCTGCGTCTGGAAATCATCGATGTTTCCGCTTCCGCATCAGATTATATCGTCGCCATCCGCGGGCTGGGCGCGCAGGCAGGTTGTGCCTGAATCCTTCGGCGTAACAGCCGTTAACGCCTCCATGCCTGATTCGCCCCTTCTGGACTCGCGCTCCATTCGGCACGAAAATGAATGCAGGGAGCCTGTAAACTTGCGCCTGATGGATACGTCTACCAAATCGATGGCAGCCGGAACAGCCGTAAAACCGTTGACCGTGGAAGCGGCGGAAGCGATTGCCGCGCATGATTTTGCGGGCATCGTCGAAAGCCACCGGCCGCAGATTTTTAGGTTCCTTCTGGCGTCGCTGCGCGACGTGGACCTGGCAGAGACGTTGACCCAGGAGTGTTTCCTCAAGGCGCATCGCAATTGGAAACACTTTCGCGGCGACTCCAGCGCGATGACCTGGCTGATGCGTATCGCCATCAATTTGCAGAAGGACCATTGGCGCAACCGGCGCTTGCAGTTCTGGCGGCGTACACAGGCCAATGCGGTCGACGTGGACGAGGCCAGTGAATGGCTGCCTAACGGCGAGCGCAATGCCGAGCAGCAGATCCTGGCGCGGGAACAGGTAGCGCAGGTTTGGAAGGCGGTCGGGAGCCTGAGCGGGCGGCAACGAACGGTGTTCTTACTGCGCTACGTTGAGGAGCGGGAGTTGAGCGAGATTGCCGAAGCAACCGGACTGAGCGAGGGCACGGTGAAGGCGCACCTTTCGCGCGCGCTTTCCAGAGTGCGCGCTGAGCTGAGGGGAAAACGATGAGCTGGAGAAACAAGTTGGCGGGAGAAGTTGATGATCCGATGGTCGCGGAGGCGCTCCGGAATTTCAAGGCGAGTGTCGATGCCTGGAGCGACGCTGCATACAGCCGTCCGCGAGCCGGGTTCACCGCCGCGCGGCGCACCTGGCGACTGGCGGCAACCCTGGCAATGGGATGCCTGCTTGTGGCCGGCAGCGTGACGGCCGCCGTCGTCGAGCGCCATCACCAGCAGGAGCTCGCGCATGAGGCGGCGATCAAGGCCGCCGCGCAAAAGGCCGCGCTCGAGCCTGCGCCAGCAGCGCAGCCTGCTGATTCGAATGTCCAGGTTCCGAATGTCAGAACTGACGCAGCCGCGCAGCCCGCTGCGGCGAGCGCGACCAACGAAGATGCCGATCTTCTTGCGACAGTGGATAGAGATGTTTCGCGGGAGGTTCCGGCGGCCATGGATCCGCTGGCGCAATTGATGAACGAGAACGGATCGAATTAAGTAAAGGACCAAGAGAAAGACTGAAGACTCAAGAGAAGGCGAGAAGGGATCCCTTGGTATGCAAGGGGGAGAAAGCGATGAGAATGTTGAGAAATATTTGGCTGGTTCTGGCGGCAGCGGGAATGTTGATGGCTGCAGGTTGGGCGTGCGGGCAGGGGCTCGGCGGTCAGGGCATGGGCCCCGGCGCCATGCAGCACCGGCCTCCGATGGAAGGGATGTTCGGGCTGGGGGGCGGGCAGTTCTGGAACAATCCCAACCTCGAAAAACAACTGAACCTGACCGACGATCAGCGCAAGGCGATGGATGGAATTCTGCAGGATCACCGGATGAAACTGATCGACCTGCAGGCCACGTTGCAAAAAGCAGAGGTGGCGATGATTCCGCTCATGAAAGCCGATACACCGGACCGAGCGGCCATCGAAGCGCAGATCGACAAGGTCGTGAGCGCGCGCGCGGATCTGGAGAAGGCGAATGCGCGCTTCTTGCTCGAGATCCGCATGCAATTGAAGCCTGACCAGTGGAAACAACTGCAGACCATGCACGAAAACCGCATGGCGCGCGAGCGCATGCGTGAACGCGACGGTGGCCCCTGGCAGCGCGATGGTCAGCGCCCGGGCTTGGGTGGTCCGGGTGGGCAGTTCCATGAGCGGCAGAATCCTCCTCCGCCTTCAGGCGGAGACCAACCCGCGCCGCCCGCACCGCCGGCAGGGGGGCCGTCGGGCGCAGGATCGGGCGACGAGCAATAGCCGGGCTGGGTTCAACAGCTGAAGGGTGCAACCTAGGCTGAACCCTCAACCGGAATCATCGGCCGCGCCGGACGCACAATCGCTTCACACGGGGCACACTTTCTTGACAGAAAACTGGTGGCGGCAGGGGGACATCCCCTTGCCGCCGTTTTTTCTTTGCGATCGCGTTTGCGTGGACCAGCGCGCCTCCGCCCGGCGCAACGTTCACTCGGAACCTTCGCGCGGCGGCCCGATCCGATTCTGTACCATCAGGATGGAAGGAGCAGTCTGTGCCCAATCTCGCTGCCGCCGACTGGCTGATCCTGCTCATCTACGGTTTCTTCATGCTCATCGCAGGTTTCTCGCTCAAGCCCGCGGTGACCGCAAGCCGTGACTTCATGCAGGCCGGGCGCGCGATGCCAGGCTGGCTCTGCGGCGTGTCGATGTTGGCCGCTGGCCTCGGCTCGCAGGAGGTCCTGGGCATGGGCGCCGCTGGAGCACGCTACGGTTTGGCCGACGTCGGCTTCTTCGTGCTGGGCTCTATTCCTGCCATGCTCTTCGCCGGCCTCTATCTGATGCCCGTTCTCTACGGCGCCGCCCCCCGAGCGCCGCGCAGCGCAAATCCGCCTCAGGCCACCATTCGTTCCATCCCGGAGTACATTGGCCTGCGTTTCGATCAGAAAACCCGGGCACTCAGCGCCTTCACGTTTGCCGCTATGGCCACCTTCGGCGCAGGCCTCGCGCTCTACGCCATGGCCCGCGTCTTCGTGGCGCTCCACCTCTTCGATCGGGTCGCCGATGCGTTGCACCTCCCGCCGGCGGGAGCTCTCCTGCTCGCGATGGCGTTGCCTGCGGCTCTGGTTCTCACGTACGTGATGCTGGGCGGACTAGGCGCTGCAATGTACAACCAGGCGCTGCAGTTCTGCCTCGTTATGGCCGGGCTGCTGCCCGTGGTGCTGCTTGGGCTCAAAAAAGTCGGCGGTTGCAACGGGCTTAGGGCCGCGGTTCCGGCCGCTCTGCTCCATGAGTGGAGCGGCGCGCAGCATCACCATGGCGTTGGCGCCATCCTCGCGGCCGTCGCCGTTGGCCTCGTGCTCGGTGGCGGCGCCTGGTGTGCGGACTTTAGGCTCCTGCAGATGCCCCTGGCCGCAAAAAATCTCGGGTCCGCGCAGAGGGCTCCGCTTATTGCCGCTGCGTTGTGTGTGTTTGTGCCGTTCGTGCTCGTTCTTCCCGGCCTGCTTGCCGTCGCTCTGCCCACGCCCCACACCTCGATCCTCATCCACAACGAGAACGGAGCCATTGTCCACGACATCACGGTGGTCCCACCGGCGGCCGAAGCAGGACAGGGCCTCGTTCCCGCACAGGCTGACGCGGGTGGCCAGCCCGTCAAAGACTCTGGAGGGCACCCCGTGCTCGACTACACCATGGCGACGCCGAACATGCTCCTCCAGTTCCTGCCCATGGGCTTGTTGGGTCTCGGCATCGCCGCGCTTCTTGCCTGCATGATGGCCGGCGTCGCCGCGAGCGTCACGGCATTCAGCACCGTCGTCGCCTGCGACATCTTTGAGCCGTTTTTCGCCAGGGGCACAAGCGACGCGCGCCTCCTCGCCGTTGCACGCTGGGCGGCTTTGGGCGGAATGCTTCTCGCCTTCGGGGCGGCATGCGCGGCCATGCGCTTTAACAGCATGCTCGACGCCGTGATGCTCGTCTTTGCGACGGTGAATGTTCCGCTATTCTCGACGCTGTTGCTCGGCGCGTTCTGGAAGCGCGCTTCCAGCCACGGCGCGTTTGCCGGAATGGTTGCCGGCGCCGTCGCCGCTTTGCTGCATCACGGCCTTGACCTCCCTCTCGGCTCGCAGCCCGGCATCCACGGCGGCTGGATCGCTGTTCTCCATCATCCTGCGAACCAGCTCATTTCGGACCTGGGCGCCGCGACGCTTGCTTTCGCCGTAAGTTTGTCGGTTTCGGCGATTGTGAGCACTTTCACCACGCCGCGTCCGGAATCGGAGCTCGTGGGCCTTGTCTACTCGCTCGTCCCGCGGCCGCCAAAACGCGCTATCTGGTTCAAGCGGCCTGAAGCGCTTGCCGCCGCCGTCCTGCTGGTCGCAATCGCCGTGAATTTGGTTTTCATTTGAGCGGTGAGGTTGAACAATGTTCTACGACACGCGAATTTCCATTGGTATGTTCTTCACATTGATCGGAACCATCCTCACGGCCTTCGGCGTGGCCACGCGCGACCACGCAGACGCCTACTCGAAAAGCCTGGGCATCGATGCCAATCTCTGGTGGGGATTGGTGCTGCTCCTGTTTGGCATCGTGGCCCTGACCCTGGGCCGCCGCGGCCAGATCAGGCTCGAGAAGGCACCTGCCGGTCAACAGGAACCTGGAAATAAGAAATCGCGCTCTCCTGCCGCGCACTAGAGCATTTCTCCTTCTGCTGTATACCGAAGGCAACGCACTGAAGCGGCGATTTCCTCAAGAATCGTCACCCTGCAAAAGGACAACAACTGCGACATATGAAGGAGAAATGCCTTAGAGCATCACGGCCGCGAGACGAAGTGCCCGCCGGGCGGGCATCCAGCCAAAGAAGATCGTTACGAATCGCCGGTTAGGAAATCGCCTTGCTGCTGCGTGCGGTCTTTCTGCCCGGCCTGCCGGCTCCGCTTCACGGCGCAACCACTCATTTGACATCCAGTGCGAAACGCACTCTACTGTTGACCATGCTAAAACTTGGTGTCTTGTTCAGCGCCAGCGCTTTGCTCGGCGCGTTTGCATTAAGTGTGTTCGCCCAGACGCCGGCGCCACAAACTCCGCAGCCTTCAGCCACGTCTGCCGTGTCGGACCAGCAATCTTCATTCAAGCTGATCGAAGCTGAGATGCATGTCCCGGTGCCTCCGACTGTCCAAATGAACCTGGATTTTGCAAAGCCTGCCGGGCTCGACGTGCTGGAGGTCTATTTCGCGATTCCGGGGAAGCATCCGCTGGTTTTGCTCACACATGGAACTTCGGACAAGCAAGTTGATCTCGATCGCATAACGCCGTGGGCACAGTTGAAACAGGCACTGTGGTTCGCCCAACGGGGATACGTGGTTTTCATCGTTGTGCGCTCGGGATATGGGAATTCGTCGGGGAAAAAGGACATCGAGTTCGGGCCTTGCCTAGCTGGCCATGGCGGGTTCCAGGATATTGCCAATGCCGGCGTCGATGATCTGCGCTATGTGCTGGATTTCGCGCGGAAACGTCCCGAAGTTGATCTCTCAACCATCGTCAGTGTGGGTGTCTCGACAGGAGGCTTTTTGCAAACTGCGCTCGTTGCCGATCCTCCGCGCGGATTGAAGGCCGCAATCAGCTTCGCCGGGGGCACGGGCCACGATGGGAATGAGCATAACTGCAATCTGCCCCTCGCCGATGACGCCTTCCGCGCCTTTGGCAAGGGAGCGCATAAACATGGCGATCTGCCCATGCTCTGGGTCTTCTCGAACAACGACCATTGGTACCCGCCTTACATGGCGCAGGACTTCGCCGCGGCGTACGCCAAAGGTGGAGGCGCGAGCCAGCTCGTTATGTTGCCCAATTACGGCATGGAAGGCCATGACCTCTTTGGGTACGTCCCGGCTTGGTCGGATACCGTGGATGACTTTCTCAAAGCACACAATTTGCTGCCACTTGGTGACACATTATTGCCGCTTCCCTGAGCCCTCGAAATTCCGATGCCCGCACCATCAAGGTCCCTATTCCCTAGTCCGTGCTTCACTGCCCTCTGGCGCTAAACCGCATCGTTCTGTAGTCAAATGTGTAACTTTCGAACTGGTCGAGAGCATCGATGCCGATCACACCATACACATCGTCGCGGGCGGCCGACCCGAGCGGCTGTGTCAGAACAGGGATGTAGTGAAGATCGATCTTGGCGCCGCCGATTTTGAGCGGAACTGTGGTGGCCGTGTAAGCGGGCACCGGCGCTGAATCCGGGCCGGGAAGCGAGAACATCTGCATCTTCTGGTGGTTGAATTCGGCTGCGTGTTCATCGAACCAGCGCGAAGTCAGATACGTCTGCTGCCCGCCCGCGTCGATGGCGAACATGCGGTCATCGCTGCCGCTTGCGCTGCCGGCTTCGCTCGCTCCGTCCGGCGAATCCGTCGCAGCTGAACCCCCGCCTGCCCCTGCAGCACGGCCCATCGCAACGATGATCTGATCCCCGTCGAGATAAAAATGTGCGCCCCTGTTCAGGCGGTCCTTGTCCATTTGTGCATCGATCTCCTTCGTCGGATCGATCTGGATCGCGTTATCTGAAACGGTGAGTCTTCCCATCGCCGCGAGTGCCGGATACCCGAGCACGCCCTCCACCTGGTAGCTGGAGTGCGGAAAATAATAGTCCGCATCGTCGAAGACGAATGCCGTCACGTTGTGCAGCGTCAGCCGGCCGCCAATCGTAAACCGCGGAATCACGGTGACGTGAACCTGGATGGGCCGCCCGGTCAGCGTGCGAATCGTGGCCGATTGCTCCGAAATACCAAGCCCCACTTCGCGCGCGATGGAGCGAGAGATCAGATTGAACGGTGCCGTCGGATCGAGCATCCAGCTGTGAGAGGCCGCGTCGATAAACACGGGAACATCGATCAGGCCCAGCGGATCGTTGCTCACCTGCAGCCTGAATGGTTCGCAAGCATCGACAGTCGTTGGCGGATTCTCCTTGGCCAGCGGCAGCATCTTCAACGGCATTTCGATCTCATCGTGCTCGTCCTGGCTCAGCTTGTCGTGCAGTCGCTTGTCGAGCGCCTGGTAGGCCTCGCCTGCCTTGGCCCAGTCGCCCAGGCGAAGGTAGTCTTCAGCGAGCGTCATGCGCACCAGCTTCTCGCGAGCTGCGTTCCCGCTTGCAGTCGCTTGGTCGACCAATGGCTCCAGGAGCTGGACTGACCGGTTGAGGTTGTTTGATCGGTTGGCGAGGACGCCTCGATAAATCTCGGCCAGATCGGGCGGCAGTTGGCCGAGCTGCGCCTGAATGCGAAGGTATTCATGATCGGCGAGCAGGTTCTCGAGCCGCGTGTCGATATCGAGTCCGCTCGCCGTCCCCGTGCGGAGCTGCGCACCCTCCCCCGGTTCTTGCACTGCGGGCTCGCTCTGCGCAGCCGGCGTTGCAGGCGCGGGCGGATGCGGCTCTGGCTGGTCCGAGCCCTGCTGCGCGGCGAGCGAACCCAACCCTGCGGCGAGCCCCATCGCAGCAATCAATCTTGCCGCAAGCAGCCACGCACCACGCGAGGCATGTGCCGGACGGCTTCCTTTTCGCGTGGATCGGTTCCCCCGGTTCATCGTCACATCGACGTTAACAGATCGGCGATAGGGCGGCGAAGGCCCGATCTTTAAGCGCTATTTAAGACTGTCTTTACGCCATCGCCGCTAGACTTAATTCGGGCGATGAAGCGAAAAACAATCGCACATTACGAGATTCTGCGCCGCTTGGGCGCGGGAGGCAGCGGCGTCGTTTATGCGGCCAATGACACCTTACTGCAGCGTCCCGTCGTGCTCAAGATGTTGCACACCGGCGCGCTCACGGCCGAGCAGATGCGCTCCACTGTGCTGCGCGAGGCGCGCATGGCTTCGGCCATCGAGCATCCCAACGTCTGCGCCATCTATGAAGTTGGTGAGAGCGGCGACGAAGCTTACATTGCCATGCAATATGTACCCGGCCAGCCGCTCGACGAACTTATCGCTCGCGGCCCCGCCAGCCTCCAGCTCGTCCTCTCCGTCGGAATCCAGATTGCTGACGGATTGCAGGCCGCCCACTCGCTCGGCATCTTTCACCGCGACCTCAAGCCCCAGAACGTGATGCTCACCGACGGCGGCCTCGTCAAGATTCTCGACTTCGGCCTGGCGCGGCGTCTCGCGCCCGAGGACGCGCGCTTCGATCCGTCGATGCCGGCGCTGGCCAAAGACAAGACCGCGGCTTCCACATACACCGCGCGCGGCGGCACCATCCGCTACATGGCGCCGGAGCAGTTCGTCACCGGCCACTCAAGCGTGCATTCTGATGTGTGGGCGCTGGGCGTCATTTTGTACGAGCTCGCTGGTGGACGCCACCCGTTCTCGAGGGCCGACGCCGAGGAGCTTCAGGCCATTCGCGCCATCCAGTTTCTCGAGCCCGAGGATTTGAGCGCGATCGTGCCGGGAATCTCTCCCGAGCTCAAAAGCGTGATCGCGGCATGCCTCGAGAAGAACCCCGGTGCGCGCATGGCATCGGCTGCCGAGGTGCGCGAAGGTCTCAGGACCATCATGATGGCTCTGCGCATCGAGACCGGAATCATTCCCGGTGACGCCGCGGCCAGTGTGCCGGCCCAAGGCGCTGAGGCTGAAAAGCGCACCACGGGTTTGCTCTCCATGCTCGCCGAGCGTTTTCGCGAGTCGGCCGGCGAACAGAAGACGCAGAACTCGCTCGTCGTTCTGCCCTTTGCCAATATGGGCGCCACTGAAGCTGCGCCGCTCTATGGTTACGCGCTTGCCGATGCCATCGCGGCCCGCTTAGCACGGATTCCTTCGCTTGTCGTGCGGCCGTCAAGCGCCTTGATGTCTTTGCCCATCGCGCAAATGGACCCGCTGGCGGTGGGCCAGAAGCTGCTGGTCAAGTTCGTCCTTGCCGGCGGCTTCGTGCGCTCCCACAGCGGATTCGATCTGAACTGGCAGTTGCTCGACGTCGCATCGCAAAGCGTGCGTACCGGCGGATCGATTCGCGTCGCCTCGCTCGACTTGATCGCGGTGCAGACTGAAATCTCCAACGAAGTCTTCGCCACGTTGCAGGGTATGGGCGCCGCTGAAGGAATCGAAGCTCCGCGCTCCGGCCAGGTGGCCGATGCGCCCCGAGGCGCGGCGCGCGATGGAACGCTGCCCGGCCCGGTGAGCGAAAAGTATCTCCAGGCACGCGCCCTCCTCAGTTCTTTTATGGTGCGAACCGGTTCGCGCGCTGATCTCGACCGCGCTCACTCGCTCTTCTCCAGAGTCACCGAGGCCGATGCCGGTTTCGCCGCCGGTTGGAGCGGCCTGGGCATCGCCGAGTTGCAGTACGCCCGCCACGGATTCGGCGGGCAGATTCACGTGATCCATGCCCGACGCGCCTTTGACGAAGCCCTCAAGCTCGATCCCGCCTCCACCGAGGCCAATCTCTATCGCATTTATATGTTGCTTTCGCGCGGCGAAAAGGAGTCTGCGCGCCACGGCATCGCCAACCTCCTCACCAACGCCGCCAACGATTGGAATGTGCACATGGTGGCCGGCCTCGCGCTCCGCGGCGACGGCATGTACGACGAAGCGCTCGCGGAATTCAGCCGCGCTCTCAAACTTAACCCGGCCAACGCGGCTATCCTCTACAACCATCGCGCCCGGGTCTACCATTACCAGAACCAGATCGAGCTCGCCGGCGATGAACTCGAGAAGGGGCTCGCCCTCGAGCCGCGCCATCCGCTGCTTCGCACTTCGGCGGGCTACCAGCAGATGCGCCTCGGCAACCTGCAGGAGGCCATCGAGATCCTTGAGCGTGTCATCGCCGACGATCCCTCGCTTCGCATCGCTGTGCCCACGCTGGCCATTTGTTACGTGCAGGCCGGCGCGCGCGAAAGCGGCTCGGCGCTCCTCAAAGACGACACGCTCGCCGCGGCCGAGGCCGATAGCGAAATGGCCTACCGCCTTGCCACCTACTTCGCCGTCGACGGCGACTCCAGCGAGGCGCTTCACTGGCTCCGCCGCGCCATTTATCTCAGCAACGAAAACTATCCATGGTTTCAGAAGAACCCGGCCTGGAACAATCTGCGTACCAACTCCGACTTCGAGCGCATCCTCGACGATCTCAAGAAATCCTTCCGCAAAAACCAGAAGACGTGGAAGCGCCTGCTTGAAGAAGTGCCGGCAGGAGCGGAATAGAGCCCCTCTTTAAGGAATCCGTTCATACGGAACATATTCAGGTTCCCATACATAGGCGCGGAGTCTTTCAGCGAAGGCGGCTTCGTCGCAGGCGTCGGCGACTCCGTCGGCCATTGCTTGCCGGCCTACGGCCTCAGCCACCACCATGCCGACTTTGCGCGAGTCGGCGATGGGTGGCAGCAGCGGTGCGCTTTTGTCCGCGCGTGCCGGTGAAAGCGCGGCCAGCGCTTTGGCGGCGGCCATGATCATGCTGTCGGTGACGCGCCTGGCACGGGAAACGAGAATGCCGAGGGCCAGGCCGGGAAAGATGTAGGAGTTGTTGATCTGCGCGATGTGGACGAGTTTGCCGTCGACTTCGACTGGCGCGAATGGGCTGCCTGTGCCCACCAGCGCGCGGCCTTCGGTCCAGCGAAGCAAGTCGGCGGGCGCGGCTTCGCACTGTGAGGTGGGGTTCGACAACGGGCAAATGACCGGGCGTGGAGTGTGGCGAGCCATCTCGCGCACAATCGCTTCGGTGAATGCCCCAGGCTGGGCGCTGACGCCGGCCAGCACCGTGATGCCGGCGTTCCGCACCACATCGAGGAGCGATATGGCCCCGGTGTCGGCATTTGGCGGCGAGAGATTCCATCCAGCGACGTCTCGGCGCTTCCGCGCCAGCGGCTGTTGCTCAGGACGAATCCCTTTTCCGCCTTCGACAAGCAGGCCGTAGCGGTTGAACGCATAGATGCGTTTGCGCGCCTGCTCTTCGCTCAGGCCCTCCTCTTTCATGGCGGCAATCAGAAGATCGACGATTCCAATTCCGGCCGATCCGGCGCCGAACATGGCGATGGTCTGCTCTTTGAGCGGGATGCCGGTAGCATTCACAGCAGCCAGCAGAGTGGCAGTGGTCACGGCCGCGGTTCCCTGGATGTCGTCGTTGAAGGTGCAGAGGCGGTCGCGGTAGCGCGCAAGAAGACGAGCAGCGTTGGCGCCCGCGAAATCCTCCCACTGCAAAAGTATGTGGGGCCAGCGGCGCTCGACGGCAGTCACAAAGGTCTCGACAAAGTCGTCGTACTCCTGTCCGCGGATGCGCTTGTGTTCCCAGCCGATGTAAATGGGATCGTTGAGCAGCCCTTCGTTGTCGGTGCCCACGTCGAGCAGCACGGGCAGGCAATGCTCGGGCGGGATTCCGCCCAGTGCGGTGTAAAGGGCCATCTTGCCGATGGGAATGCCCATGCCGCCGGCGCCCTGATCGCCGAGGCCGAGGATGCGTTCTCCGTCGCTGACCACAATGCAGCGCACGGAGTCGTAGCGAGGGTTGGCGAAAATCTGCTCGATTCGAGCCTTATCTGGGTAGCTGAGGAAGAGGCCGCGCGGCTTTCGCCAGATCTCGGAGAAGCGCTGGCATCCCTCGCCGACTGCCGGCGTGTAGACGATGGGCAGTAGCTCCTCGATGTTGTGGGCAATGAGCGAGTAGAAGAGCGTTTCGTTGTTGTCCTGGAGGTCGCGCATGTTCGAATACTTGCCAAATGCAGTGGGCCGGCTGTCGAGCACCCGCTTGCGGCGCTCGCGCTGGCTCTCAAGTGTTCCAACGTGCGGCGGCAACAGGCCATGCAATGCAAAAGTGTCGCGCTCCTCTTCAGTAAAGGCTGTGCCTTTGTTGAGGCGGGGATTCATAAGAAGATCGAGCCCGGAACGGCTGGTCCGAATGACGGGATGATTGGAACGGTTCGGCAGGGAGGATTCCGTGCTCATAATCGTCTTTTCCTTCATTCCAACGTGGCTTAAGAATAGGATACGAACCCGCTATTCAAACGTCAGCACGACCATCTCCGGCCGCGTCCCCACGCGCATCGGTGGTCCCCATGTCCCGGCCCCCGTCGACGTGTACACCTGGAGCGCGCCAAAGCGATGCAGCCCGCTCGTGAAGCGGCCATAGACCCTGCGCGTGATCCAAGTGAACGGCACGAACTGTCCTCCATGCGTATGGCCCGAGAGCTGCAGGCTGAATCCGGCCTGCTCCACCAGGGGCAGCCGCGTGGGCGCATGGTTCAGCAAGATTCCGGGCCGCGCCCCGTCGGGATTCTCGCGGCCCCCACGCATCCCGTCCAACGCCGCCTTCATGCGCAGCGGCGACGACGAATCGTGATACAGCACGCCCGCGATCGCCAGCCCATCCACCACCACTTGCTCGTTCGCCAGCACTCGGATTCCCGCGCGTTTGACGGCGTCGATGTAGTGCGTAGGATCGGTGAATTCCTCGTGGTTCCCCGTCGAGAAATAGATACCCAGTGGCGCAGCAAGCTCACGGAAGGGCTTGAGCATTTTGTCGAGATCGGAATGAGTGCCATCGAACACGTCGCCCGGAAGAAAGACAATGTCGGGCCGGCATCGTGAGGCTTTTGCGACCAGCCTGCGGCAGAAGCGGACGCCGTTGACGGGTCCAAGGTGCAGATCGCTGAGCACAACCGCTTGCCGGCCACGCCACGACGCAGGAAGGTTTGCAATCTGCACCGCCACGCGTCGAACGCGAATAATCCGCGCGTTGAAAAGCCCGTAGATGCCGGCCAATCCTGCCGCCGCGTAAATCGTTGCCGCCAGCGGCGCCCGCATCGCGGCCGGGTGCGCCGCCAGGTGCGACAGGCGAATCGCCAGCCACAAAAGCCTGACTAAAAGCGACGCCCAGAAGAAGAAGTTCAGAAATCCAAGCCAAACCGCAGCGAGCCAGTAAACAATCCGCACCGCAACATTGTCAAAGCGGAATGAAAGCAACGATGCCGCCACGAAGCTGCAGGCCAGAACGAGCATCGTCGCGCGCAGATCGGCCACCGCAGCGGGCGTCGGCCCAGGCCAGAACGCGATCCATGTAGAGTATACGAACCAATGGGCAAGAAGGAGGATGACCTGGATAACAGAAATGGCAAAAACCGGCCAGGCTTTCAAGCGGATCTCTCCTTTATCCATCATTGCACGGGCCGCGGTGGGTCCCGCGGACCGCACGGATCGCGCCTAACCGTGAAACAATTTGAGCATGGCCGCCGGCTCTCGAGACGCGCTCGGAATTTACGTCTCCATTCCTTTCTGCCGCTCGAAGTGCACATACTGCAACTTTGCTTCGGGCGTCTATCCGGCAGCCGATCAACCCCGCTATGTCGATCGCCTCATCGAAGACCTGGTGCATGCTCGTGCATGGGCTGCGGGATTGGATGCTCGTCTGCCCCGGCGCGTCGATTCCGTCTACCTCGGCGGGGGAACGCCCTCGCTTCTCGCTCCCGATCTCGTCGTGCGCCTCTTCGCTGCCATCCGTGCACAGTTCGATCTCGACCCGGATGCGGAGATCACCATGGAGTGCGCGCCCGGCCAGTTATCCGCCGAAACGCTCGCAGCGATCGTCGCCGCCGGCGTCAACCGGGTCAGCCTCGGCGTGCAGTCCTTCATCGACCGCGAGGCCCACGCCAGCGGCCGCCTGCATAGCCGCGCAATCGTCGCAGACGACTTGCGCCGCCTGCGCGCAGCTGGCATCGCGAATCTGAATGTGGATTTGATCGCAGGCCTCGCCGGGCAAACGTTCCCATCGTGGGAAGAGTCGTTGTCGGTGCTGATTGCGTCAGGCATCCCACACGCCAGCATCTACATGCTCGAAGTCGATGAAGATTCGCGCCTGGGCCGCGAGGTACTGGCTCGCGGTTCACGCTATCATGCAAGTCTCGTACCTACCGACGATGCCATCGCGCGCATATACGAACGTGCCGTCGAGCGGCTTGAAGCTTCCGGACTGCGCCAGTACGAGATTTCCAACTTCGCGCACCCCGGACTCGAGTCGCGCCACAACCTGCGCTACTGGCAGCGCCGCCCCTACCTCGGCGTCGGCTTGGACGCATCGTCCATGCTTCGTGCAGCGCCCTCCGCCGAATCCTCCTGGCGATGCACCCAACCGCGCGACGTGTTCCGCGCAACAACCACCGGCGATCTCAAGACCTACCTCGCCGGGCCCTCGACGCCGGAAATAGCCCGCATCGCCCCCGCGCAGCAACTCGAAGAAGCGTGGTTCCTCGGCCTGCGCACGAACCAGGGCGTCGAGGTTGCCGCGCTCGAACAGGAATTCGGCCGCGAGTCCGTCGCGCCTGCGATGGATAACGTAACCCGCCTCGTCGCCGACGGCCTCCTCACCTTCAACGGCCGCCGCCTTCGCCTCACCGCGTGCGGCCGCCTCATCTCCAACGACGTGTTTCAGGAATTCCTGGAGCTCGCACCCGCGGCAACGGCATAAGAAAAAAGCCCGCGCGTCTTGCTCCCCGGCTTTCTCGCCCTCCGCACCCTGCCAGGGGCGCCCCCTCGCCGAGCTACCACGCCATCAACTCGTCCCCCGAGGTCGCTGAAAGAAAAGTCACCGGCGATGCATCCGCTTGCGGTGGACAGCCGAAGCACTGGATCGACTCGGGTCCGGCAGCCTTTGCCCACTCCAGTGCCTTCTCGGCTTCACGCAACACAACAACCGGCGACCGCCCGCGGCTGTTCGCGATTCCAAAGCAAGCCGAAAGCCGGATTGCTTCTCCGGCCACTCGGAACGGCACTGCAAAAACATCCACACGAAGCCTCTCCGCCAGGATCATGGCGCTGGCGGAGCTGCATGCGGGCAGCGCCACCAGGAACTCGTCCATCCCCGGCCTTCCCAGCAGATCGTAACTGCGCAGTAGCGCGCCGGTGCGGCTCGCCACCTGGCACAGCAGCTCATCGCATGCGTCCACACCCAGCCGTGAATTCCAATGGCCGAAGTCGTCAATATCCAGGAGCACCAGCGACATCGAGCTGTTCATGCGCTGCACCCGGTCGGTCTCGCGGAACAGCATCGCCAGCATTGTTTCGCGGTTGTATACACCCGTCAGTCTGTCCATCTGTGCATTGCGGATCGCCGCGTCGCGCAGCGTGTCGAGCTCATGCGCCGTGCGCTGGTTGCGCTGCACCAGGCCAATCCGCAACTGCCAGTAGGCAGGTTCGGCCGTGCGTAGAATCAGATCGTCCAGCGCGCCCTCGGCCAGGCGATCCGCCCATTCCTGCGCCGCGGTGTCCGCAATCAGGACAATCGGGAACCGCCCGCCATCGGCATGCGCTTGCGCCGCGGCAAGCAATTGTCCGGTCGGCATGCCCGGCAGGCTCGCATCCAGCAGCAGCAGGCTGGGCGGGTTGCCCCCGGCGATTGAGGCAAGCGCGGCCTCCGCGGAAAGAACTACCTCCACACGCGCGCCTGCAGCCAGCAACACAGGTTCCACGGCGCTAAGCAGTAGCGGGTCAGGCGATGCAAAAAGTAGAACGGGCGAACTGTCAGAAGCCATCCGGTCAAAGCTCCTGTCCGAATGCATCGGCAGCGATTAGAAAGAATTTAGAAAGATGGAGGGAATTGTTTGACCCGCACAATGACCTTCGGGTCGGTTCCGGATACCGAAGGTACTGTGTCCGCTTCGCGGCAAAGAAACAAACCGCTCCCGCGTGGACCACCGCGGTGCTCTCAGTCCCGGGCCGCTCTAATCCACAAACTCAACCTTGGGCGCGATGGGAATGATGCCGCGCTCATGTCCCATCTCGAGCAGCTTGCGAATCGCCTCGCGCCCATCCGGCCCGTAGTCCAATGTGCGCTCGTTCACATACATGCTCACAAAGCGGCTGGCCATCGTGGCGTCCAGGTCGCGCGCAAACTGCATAGCGTACTCAAGCGCCTGCTCCCTGTGCTCCAGCGCATGACCGATGGAATCGCGCACCGCTTTGGAAATGATCTTGTGTGCCTTGGGGCCCAGCGACCGGCGAATCGCATTGCCGCCCAAAGGCAGCATCAGGCCCGTCGTTTCGCGCCACCACACGCCCAGGTCGATCACCTTCATCAAGCCGCTCGTCGAGTATGTCAGTTGGCCCTCATGGATGATCAGCCCCGCGTCGTATTTCCCCGCCTGCATCTCTGGAATGATCTGGTCGAACGGCACGGTCACCGTCTTGATCGCCGGATTGAAGATCTTCAGCGCAAGATACGCCGTCGTCAGCGTCCCGGGAACTGCAACCTGAACGTGCTCCAGGTCGCTCGGCTCCAGCTTGCGGCTGGCTAAAACCATGGGGCCGTAGCCTTCGCCCACGCTCCCGCCGCAGCCCATCAGCGTGTAGTTCTCCTGCAGGTATGGATAGGCATGGAAGCTGATCGCTGTCACGTCGAAGAACGCCTCTTCGCGCGCGCGGCGGTTCAGCGTTTCGATATCGCACAACGTGTGACTGAATCTGTATCCGGGCACGCGAACCTTGTTCGTTGCCAGCCCGTAGAACATGAAAGCATCGTCGGAATCCGGGCTGTGCGCGATCGAAATTGTGGTCGTGCTCTTGGCGCTTGTCTGTTCTGGTGTCCTGATGCTCACTTCTGGGGAAATCCTTTCGGCAACGAAACAGTATTTACTTTTGAGTTCTATTCTCAGTGTCCAGTCGTCTTCCGCGCGATGTCGGCCAGCACTAACCGGCATCGCTGGTCAACCATCATGTCACGTTCAGTTCTTCACTTCCAGGTCCGGCTCTTCGCTTGCTTCGAGAGCCGCGGACATCCCATCCCTGGGCTTGGCGCGCTGCAGCCAAATGTGGCGGGCAACTCCCGCGGCCGCAAAAAGTAGCGCCCCGAGTGAAACGAGAAAAACGATCAGGAGCCAGCGCATGTGGACAGACTCCAACAAGCATACCAGAGGGCCTCTTGTCGGCCATAGCGTGGGTAGCGAGTTAGTTTGGTTGTTTCTTGAAAGGGCACGACTTCAAAGCCTGCTGAAAAACTTTTTCGGCGCCGCGGTTTTGAAGGGGCACGACTTCAGAGGCTGCGGAAAAACTCTGGCGAAGGGAAGTTTTGTAACAGGGCACGAGCGAGGCACCCACCCAGTGGGTGGGTCGCGGGCCGCAAATATCGCAAAATGAACGAAGGCTTCAGCCCTTGAGGGATGTTTTCTACGAACTGACCCACGACCTTCACACGCTGCTTTCCTCAGGCGTGCATAAGTTCTCGCGCAGCCATCTCAGGTACGAGTGGCTCCCGGCTTCGATATCCAGCACGAGAAACTCGGGAGTCTGATAGCTATGCAGCTCCTGCAGTCGCGCTTCCAGAGCCGGCAGTTGCTCCAACGCGGTCTTCAGCAACAGAAGCGTTTCCGCCTGTGACTCGATCTGGTCGTGCCAGCGATAGATGGAGTGAATCGGCGGAAGCAGCGTCGCGCATGCAGCCAGGCGCTCCTCAACCAGTACGCGGCCCAGACGCGTGGCCTCCTCGGGGCTGACCACGGTGGTCATCACAATGCGGGCAGACGACGTAGTTTCGAGCATAAGCCCCTCCACGATGAAAACGATGCTGCAAACACTCTACCTCCAAATCGTCTCTCAGGACCAAGTCCTCGAAAAGATCCGCGGGCAGAGTACCGTTCGTGGAAAAGCATCGCCGCGTCGAGCGTGGTGTTCTAGCTCACGCTCCCGCGGCGGATCTTATTGATGCGAAAAGTCCGGCAAATCCGGTTGAACTCAATGAACCAGCTCCGCAACCACCTCGATCTCTTCGTGCTGCGTCGCCCCCGGAACATCCAGCCGCCCGATGACCGCCGCCTTGCCCTGAGCCAGCTCCGTCGATTCTTGCAGCACCGACTGTCGCGCCACCGGGTCCTGGGCCGTCGTCATCGTTTTCTCTTCTCCTAGGCTCGACTGCTCAACTTTCGAACGCAGCAGCAGCGTATCCCCTGAGCCGCTCACCGTCGCTTCAATCGACAGGCCGATATCCTGATACTGCACTTGGGTGGATTCTTTTTGGCCATCGGTCGCACCTGTGACAATCGGCACGCGGCTTCCCTGTTTAAAGGCCGATCGCTCTCCCCAGACGGCGATGATTACGTACTTCCGCGACCCGGCCTGCTTGCCGTCGTCAATGTCGGCGAACGTGTACGTTAGCCGGTAGACCTTTCGCGGCTTGTCCAGCTCCGCGATGATCTTCTGTGCCGTGTCGACGTCCTCCTGCGTGCCGCGCACCGTAATCGCATTCTGTGACTGCACCGCGTAGAACCTTGCCCTCGGCAGCGCATTGCGCAGGTCCGTTTCAATGTCGTTCAGGTCGTTCGGTTCCGAAGCGTTGGTCAGAAAGAACGTCTGAACCACCTCCGGCGCGGGCGGCGTCGCCTTCACGTCGCAGGGTTTGGTCGCTTCCGGGCTCGCTTGCGCACCGGCTTTTGACGGCATCAGCACACAAGCCAGCGTTAGCGCGGTGGCCGCGATCAGCACGCGCCTTCCGGCGGCACTTCTGTTTGAACCCATGGCTCCTCCCTCGGTGCCCTTCTTGAGAGCACCGCGATGTGCGTCTGGATTGTCCCCGGGACAACTTCTATCCACACAGACGCCGCGCCCCTCGATCCGCTCGACAAAATTTAAGCTGGCTCTATGCGTGCACAGGATTGGAGCTTTTTCCGATTGCGGCTGGGTCAGCGCGTTTGCGGCGCTGCGCCCAGCACATCCAGCTTGATCTGGTCCACTGGAATCTCGAGCGCGCCCACCTGGTCGCCATTCTTATCGTGAATGCCCAGCCGCAAAAAGAAGCTGCCCTTCACCGGAATCGCAATCTGTTGATTGATGTGCAAGCCTGAAACCAGCAGCTCCCGGTACTCACTCGCCGTCAAATCCAGCGACACGGTTTTCATGATCGAGTTCACCTGGGCGCCATCGTTTGCAAAAACTACCGCGACAAACTCTAGTGAGCCGTGACGCGCGCCGTCCTGCGTCGCTGTAAATCGCACCCTGTGCACATCTGCATCGTACTGAATCGTGTAATTCCGGAACGGTTTGTGCTGCCACTCCGGCTTCAGGAAGTTGTCCTGCGGCATGGCCGCGTCTTTGTCCACCTTCTCTGTGTTCGCTTCGGCCTCAAGCTTCGCTGCAAACACAATCTCCGTCGGCGGAACCGCTCCCAGCCCCATCGCTGCCTCGAACCCGCCGCGGGCTGAGTGGTGAACCGTCGCGCCTTCAGCCAGCGCCAGTGCGTCGCCTCCTTCCGGCGCGATCGCTTCAGAGCCGCCGCTTCCGCCAGCGCTCGCCTCCGGCACAGCGGCCGCAGGCTGGCTTCCCGGCGGCGCCGCGCTATTTTCATCCCGGCCAGCGTTCGCTTCCCTTCGCCGCTCAACCGCTGCAATCCCGCTCTGTTCCCGCTTGTCTAGGCTGTAAGCGTAGTAGCCTTCTTTGTGCTGCAAGGTCACATCGGGCCGGTCCACGCTCACCTTGATGCGCCGCAGCTCTCCATTCCATTTCGTGTTGTTCGTGGCGTAGGCAATCGTGTAGTAGCTCGATCCCGTATTCACCACGTCTTCGATCACTCGCGTAAAGTCGTTGGTGTTGTAGTACGCTTTGCCGCCGGTCTGCGCGGCAACCAGGTCCATATTGGTGTAGTCGAAATAATGCGAGGCGGGGCTCGGAAATCCGCCACGTCGCATCACCAGGTCGGGCTGAATCCCCAGTCCGCGCGTATCCACCGGATACACAGCCACCCTGCTCACGGTCAGCACGTCGGTCAGCTCCGTCGCTTCGTCCCCTTGACCGCCTTCAACCATCAGCCCGTCGCGGAAGGGGTTGCCAAAACCCATGCCCATGATCGTCATCGGCACCTTGCCCGTAAACCAGATCAGGTTCTTTCGCCCCGGAAATCCGGCCAGATAGCTTCCCAGCATGCGCATCCCCTCGCGCAGCGTCTCCATCAGTGTGCGCCGATACAACGAGTCGCCCGAGAACCCCGGCGGTGCCGCAGTGGGCTTGGCCATCGATGGCATGTCGCGTTTGCTCTCGGCCGCTGCCAGCAGCACCTTGGGATCCGACGTGAATCCCTGGATCAGGTGCATATCCGTATCGAGCTGGAAGATTGCCACCGGTGGGCCCGGCTGCATGTGCTTCAAATAATCGATCAGCTGCTGCCGCATCGACATCTGCGCGCTAACTGGCGAATCCAGCGCGTCCAGCAAAAGCACGATCGAGGCATTGGTATTGCGCACCGGCGTGTAATTGCTGAATGTGTTCGGCGGCAGGGCGGGTGCCGAACTAAGCTTGCCCAAATCGGCCGCAGACATCGTACGATGCTCGTTCACCCTGCGAATCACCTGCGGCTCGTTTTCCTCCGTCACGCTGAAGTCGCTCGTCTTGAGTCCCGTCACCGGATGCCCGGTCTTGTCGATCGCAAGCACGTCGAGCAGAACTTCGCGCGTCGTCACCCGCAGCGTCGGCGTCCCGGGAGGCACGGGTGCCGCAGCTTGACCCGGCGCAATCCCAACAGGCGGCTGTGAACCCTGCGGCGCCTGTCCCGCGGCGACCAGGCAAATCGCCGAAGCCAGAATGGCAGCGGATAATCCTTTGCAATATCTGAATAGGAAAGCCGGCATAACGGGCCCCCAAATCTTCGAAGCAATTTACGCGAACATTATACGAGCACCGCAAAAATCGCCCGTGAGTGGCATCACAACAATTCCTCCCAGCACGCTCCCTTGCCGATCCCGCCCCGCTGTTGCAGTATGGTCCTTGCGGCAAACCAAGCCGCCGCGCGTGGAGAAAACCATGAGCACAGCAATCAAATTCGGCACGTCGGGTTGGCGCGCCATTGTGGCCGACGATTTCACCGTGGCCAATATCCGCCTCGCCGTGGCGGGCATCGCCGCCTACGTCAAAACCCTCCCCGCTCCGCACCGCGTGCTCGTCGGCCGCGATCCGCGCTTCCTCGGTGAGAGCTTCGTCTCCGAAGCGGCGCGTGTTCTTGCATGCGCCGGAGTCATGCCCATCGTCATTTCTGAGGCCGCTCCCACGCCGGCCATCGCCTATGCGGTGCGCACACTCAAAACCTCCGGCTCCATCAACTTCACCGCCTCGCATAATCCGCCGGAGTACAACGGCATCAAGTACTCCACGCCCGACGGCGCGCCTGCGCTTCCCGAGGCCACCAGGCAAATCGAAGCCGCGATCGAGCGGATCGCAAAGGGCGGCGGCTCGATTCCCAGTCCATTCGTGGAAAAATTCGAGACCGCCGATGTCAAACCCGCCTTCCTCAAGCGCCTCGCCGAGCTTGTCGATCTCAAGGCCATTGCCAAATCCGGCATCAAGGTCGTTTACGACCCGTTCTGGGGCGCCGGCTGCGGCTATCCTTGCCACCTTCTCCGCCAGGCTGGTGTCACCGTTGAGACCGTCCACGACTATCGCGACGTCCTTTTCGGCGGCCACGCCCCAGAGCCATCCGACGAGTTGCTCGGCGACGCAAAGAAGAAGATGAAGGAAATCGGCGCGGCGCTCGCCATCGCCACCGACGGTGACGCCGACCGCTTCGGCATCGTCGACGGCGACGGAACCTTCATCCAGCCCAATTACGTCATCGCGCTCCTCTTCGATTACCTCGTCGAAACGCGCGGTTGGCGCAACGGCGTGGCTAAGAGCGTCGCCACCACCAACCTCGTCAACGCCCTCGCCGATCATCACAAGGTCCAGCTCTACGAAACTCCGGTCGGCTTCAAGTACATCGGCGCGCTCATCGATAAGGACAAGATCGCCATCGGCGGCGAAGAATCCGCCGGCCTCACCATCCGCGGCCACGTGCCGGAGAAAGACGGCGTCATCGCCGGCCTCCTTGTCGCCGAGATGGTGGCCACCCGCGGCGCCGGCCTCGGTGCGCAATTGAAGGCATTATTTGCCAAGGTTGGTTCCTATTTCCCGGTTCGTGAGAACTTCCGCTTGACCCCGGACCAGAAAGCCGCGTTCACTGAGAAATTGAAGGCCGATCCGGCGGAGCTGGATGGGCGTAGGGTTGTGCAGGTCGTCCGCACAGATGGACTCAAGCTGATCGTCGACGACGGCTCATGGGTCTGTTACAGGCTTTCGGGTACCGAGCCCGTCGTGCGTGCATACACTGAAGCACGCAGCGAACACGACATGCAGGCCCTCCGCTCCGCCGCGGAAAAATTCGTGCTGTCGGCGTAAATCGCGCCGTTTGTGGGTAGCGCCACTTTTTAAGTAGCGCCGGTCTCCAGAGCGGCTGTCGTGCGGGTCTCCAGACCCGCACACGAGGATACGCGAAGAAGAGTCTCACGCAACCAATGCCGGAAACGAACGAACAACACGACAACAAGTCTCCGCGCTCGGGCCCAGCCTCATTGCGCGAATGGGCCCTCTCGTTTGCTCAACGCCTCTGGCGTCCGACAGGAACCGTTATCGCCGTCGTCCTTGCGCTGCTCGTCACCTGGCACGTCATCTACGGCAAGCACGGCCTTTCCGTCTGGCAGCAAAAACGCGCCGAGGACCGCGCCCTCCAGCAGGAGATTAAGAACCTTCAGCAGGAAAACGCCCAGATGCGCCAGCAGATCCAGCACCTGCAATCCGACCCCGACGCCATCGAGCGCGAAGCCCGCGAAAAGCTCCATTACGCCAAGCCGGGCGAGGTCATCTACACCCTCCCCGACCAGCCCCAGTCGCAGCAGCAACCGTCCCCGGGCAAGTGAGCCTGCAGTTCCCTATTCCCTATTCCCTATTCCCTATTCCCTATTCCCTGTTCCCTATTCCCTGTTCCCTATTCCCTGTTCCCTATTCCCTATTCCCTATTCCCTATTCCCTGTTCGCTTCTCCCTTTTCCTCAGAAATCCACGTGCGCCCGCACCGTCGTTACATACACCGGTCCGCGGTCCGTGTTGTACCCGGGATGCGCAATCTGCGTGCCGCCAACCGCGCCGAACAGCCCGCGCCACACGTGCGCGTTGTAGTACCACTCCAGAATGTCCTCGCGCCCGTAACGCAGGTTCCCGTCGCCCAGCAGAAAACCCAGCCCGCCGTAGTGGAGGTAGTTCTGATGGTCGCGCTTGATCGCGTTCGACACAAACGCCGCGCCCACCTTGTCGTTCGGCCGGTGCCAGTCGTGCCCGCTATAGTCTCCACCAAAAAGAATCGTCTGCGCCACCTCCGTATACACGAACGACTCGTTCCGGTCATCGTTCCAGCCCAGGCGCGCAAACAGCCGCAGGCTGTCGGTAACTTCCTGCTCCGTGTTCAGCCCGAACCCGTACTTCACCGCGCCGAATCGCTCCGTCTTCGTAATGTCCGGCGTCGTCACTTGCCCGCTCAAGTACTCGTTCACCGACTCGCGATAGTCGCCCATGTGCGCGTGATTCACAAAGCTAAGCACCCTCACCGCGCCTTCCCGCTTCGGGTTCAACATCGCTCCGAACAGTCCCTTGCGCAGCTCGAACTCCCAGTTTTGCCCGATTGCCCGGCTGAAAGCCCAGTCAAAATCGATGCCGTTCGCCACCGTCGGCATCGCCGCGACGCCATACCGCGCCGACCACACGCGGTCGTCGTACTCCAGCACCCCGCCCACCGTGTAGCCGCGCGTGTCGGCCGCGTAATCCCACGCGCCGTTGTTATCGATCGTCCAATTGGTGAATTGCAGGTGGCTGTCCGATCCCACGGAATTCACGTCGAAGGTGTCAGGAAGCGTCATTTTACCCACGCGAATCTCGAATCGCCGCACCGGCACTTTCGTCGCCAGCGCCAGCGGCCCTCGGTCCTGATCGGTCATCTCGTCGGTCAGGCCTACGATCTGGTGAATCTCGCCGCGAGCGAGATACGGCTTGGTGCTCAGAGTGGGGTTGCGCACTACATCGAGGTTCGTTTCGCCGGCCAGGCCAAGCGCCTGGCTGATTCCGCGCCCGCCCGCGTTCTCAACGTCCACGATCAGATCCGTGTTGTAGCGCGAATTCGGCCACAGTTGATAGCCCAGGTAAAGCGTCGCCACCTCCGAGGCCTTGGTCTCAAAGTCATTGATCAGGCTGTTCGGCCCCTGGTACGGCGACCGAAAATGTCCGTGCATCTGGAAAATACTGTTGGCCTGCCCGCTTGCCCACCAGCGCGCGTTTTCCGAGTGCGGCGCCATCGTAAGAACCGGCGCACCCTTACCTTCGCCACCTTTGGGATCGGCAGCAGCCGTCGTCCTGGTTGGGCCAGGGTGCCCGCCTTGTTGCGCCAAAACGAGCGCCGCCTGCGTCTCTTGCCCGGCGTCCCTCGAGGCAGCGGCCTGCGGCTCTGGCGCCGAAGGCAAACCGCCCGTCGACTGCGCGCCGGCGAGAGTGCCGGCGAACAGAAAGGCACACGTCCATCCGGAGAGCGCCATGGCCAGCGGGTTGGAACGGCGAACCGGCATAATATGGATGTGCGTGGCGATACCCCCGTTGGGTTCACACCGCGCTGGGGGTTGGTATTGTCAGCATGGGAGGCAAGAGATGTCGCACCATGACCGGGAGAGAATGAAGTTGTTGCAGCGTGTTCGCAAACTGCGCGGCCAACTGGATGCGGTAGAGAAAGCCCTTGGGCTCGATGAAGATTGCAGCGCTCAGCTCATGTTGCTGGCGGCGGTTAGGGGCGGAGTCAATGGATTGATGGGCGAAGTGCTGGAGGATCACATCCGTTTCCATCTGGTGGCCGGCGCCAAAGAGCAGATTGCGCCGGAGCTGGCCGAAGACCTGATCGACCTGGTGCATGCGTATTTGAAGTGACTTTTCCATTAGCCGTCTCATGCTCCAGTTCCTGACTATCGTATTTGGCGGGAGCCGCGCGCTGTGTGAACGTACGGTTGATTTGCGGTGGGCTACCGCAGCTGATGCACAATTCCGGCAAGATCCAGCACATGATAGAGCAACATGGCGCTCATCACGATCAGGTAGCCGCGTAAAACACCGAGCGAGATGCGGACCGCGGGAGTCATGGCGATGTGGGCCAAGCCCTCGGTCGAGCACTTCTGTTCCGGCTCGTCGTCAAGCGGGTGGATCACGCGCAAGTACTCGGAAGCGTATGGATTCTGCATCGTTGCCATAGATCACCTCGTGCCCTCAGGCAAAAAGATTGGGTAGCATAACCTGCGCAGCTAACAGCAGCGACAGGGCAAAGAGGACCACGATGATGGTCCAGTTGATGACGTTGTTCCACGGCCGGTTCACCCAACGCTCTCCAAGCAACTCATGGTCGTTGAGCAGCAGTTGCAGGAAGATGATGGCCGAAGGAAGGATCAGTCCTGCAAAGACCTGCACACTGATAATGACCAACTGCAACGGCACATGCGGAATCAACACAAATGCCGCCGCCGCTCCAACGCAAGCAATGTAGGTCGCGTAGAATCCCGGCGCCTCCCAGAGTTTCTTGTGTAGCGAGTGAGGCCAGCCACGCACCTCGCCGTAGGCCCATGCGCTGGCCAGCGAGATGGCTGTCGTGCCCAGGACGGCGGCATTCACCATCAGCAGCAACACGCCGTCGCGGACAAGATGGCCCGCCATAGGAGCCAGCGCAATTGCCAGCTGCGCCGGGTCTTCAAACGTGATGCCGCGCTGATAGCCATAGTTGCCAACCAGCATCATGGCGCCTGCGACCACGACGGTGAAGGTTGCGCCGATCAGCGTGTCCAGCCGAGCCCATTTAAGATCGGAAAAACGCAGCCGCTTCTCTGCCACGCAGCTTTGCTGAAAGAAGAGCTGCCAGGGCGCGATGGTTGTGCCTACGATGGCGATGACCAAAAAGACGAGACTGCTGGTAATGCCGCCCGCCGGAATCGTCGGTGCGATTGTGGAGCGGCCTACGGCAGCCCAGTCAGGATGCACAAGGTATGCCAGCGCGAACCAGGTCAGGTCTATCAGGCACAACGCGATGACGATGCGCTCCCAACGCAGATAGCTGCCAGTGACAACGATGAGCGTCAGTCCGAATGCCGAAACGGGCACCGATATCCACGGGTTGACTCCCATCGCGCTGAGCGCAAGGGAAATGGCGGCGAACTCGGTAATCAGCGTGAGAAAGTTGACTACCAGCAGATCGAAAAGCGAAAAGCGTCCCCACCATTTGCCGAAGCGCTCATAGATCATCGCCGCGTGGCCTTTGCCCGTCGCAATCCCGAGCCGCGCCACCATCTCCTGAACGAAGTAGCAGATTGGCAAGAGAACAATCAGCGTCCAGAGCAAGTGCAGCCCGTACTGGCCGCCGGCCTGCATATAGGTCGAAACCGCGCCGGCGTCGTTGTCCGCCTCCATCACGATCAGGCCCGGGCCGAAGACCATGAGAAAGGTGATCAGATGCCGCTGCCAGGAACGGCGAACCAAAACGCCCGGAGCATGCACGCCCTCGGCAGGGATTGCCACGGCTTCGAGTTGAGGTTCGGTTACGCGCACAGGTGAATGCTCCCGGATCCATGCCCAGCCTGATCCGCGGAGGATGCGCTTGGCGCGGCTGGCGCGGCTTTCAATCCCGTCCAAACACAGGCCAGCGGCCTCTTCGCATCGCCTGTCCGCACCCAGGTGCAGGTAAGGCGAACGGGCTTCCGAATCAAACAGAGTTTGTTCATCGTGCTTCCTCCTCGTTGCAGTCCAGTTGAGGGTTCGCGATCCGGACGCAGAAGGACGCAATCCGGATGGCTGAATGGTGCGATGGACTGTCGGTTCGGGAGGGTGAGTCAGGTGCCAGCGGCTCACACGCTCAATTCACTGGTCATATGTCGTGAAGAGCGGTGTGGGAATCGCCGGCAGCCGTGCTGCGAACGGTTTCCAGGGCGCTCTAGTCACGCCACAGGAAAGAACTCCGGGTACTCGGGGGCTCTTGTGCGGATTCAATGCTCATAAATTGGTTTGCAGCTCCTGCGCGGGCTGACCCCGGGCCTTTTTCCTTGTACCATACCCCGATAGGGTATTGTCAACAAAAAAGTGGGGTTCTTTCGAAGGATTTGGCGACATTCCGAGGCCTCTTTTCGACCTCGTCAACATTCATCTGGAGCCAGGACGCTTTTCATGGAGCGATCCGCCGGAAAGGAATGCTCATGAGAGTGGACGCCGGCAGGAAAGCTTCCAATCGTTGCAGCAGCCGATCCCGATGCAATTGTGAGTCCTTTTAAGACGGTTAAAAGGCCACGAATCCTCGGCTTCGCCGGTACGCGTGGCGCACATCGTGCATAAGCCCACGGCTGGTAAAATGAAATCTGCCGCGTTGTACGGCGCATTCTCTGACTTTCACTCCCCTAACCACCCCGAGGGCCCGCGCGGCCGAACCCGAGAGAAGGAAAACTGCACTCGTGAGCCAGACGATACGCAATATCGCCATCATCGCCCATGTCGATCACGGCAAAACCACGCTGGTCGACGGCATGCTGCGCCAGGCCGGCACCTTCCGCGCCAATGAGCAGGTGGCCGAGCGCGTGATGGATTCGAACGAGCTCGAGCGCGAGCGCGGCATCACGATTCTCGCCAAGAACACAGCCATCAACTTCGACGGCGGAAAAATCAACATCGTCGATACACCCGGCCACGCCGACTTTGGCGGCGAGGTCGAGCGCGCGCTCAAGATGGTCGACGGTGTCATGCTCCTCGTTGACGCCGCCGAGGGCCCGCTGCCGCAAACGCGCTATGTTCTCTCGAAAGCCCTTGAGGCCAAACTCCCGCCCATCGTCGTGATTAACAAGATCGATCGTCCTGACGCGCGCCCGCAGGAAGTGCTCAACGAAATTTACGATCTCTTCATTGATCTCGACGCCGACGAATCGCAGTTGGAATTCCCCGTCCTCTATGCGGTCGCGAAAGCAGGTACAGCGACCACGGACCCCGCCAGGCCCGGTGTCGATCTCCAGCCGCTCTTCCGAGCCATTGTCGATACCATTCCAGAGGCCACCGGCGATCCCGGCGGCGCCCTGCAGATTCTGGTCGCCAATCTCGATTACTCCGATTACCTGGGCCGCATCGCCATCTGCCGCGTCTTTCAGGGCACGCTCCATGCCGGTGATGAGGTCAACATCTCGCGCCGTGACGGCTCGCTCTACAAAACGCGCATCACCAAATTGTTCACCTTCTCCGGCCTCAAGCGCACCGAGATTGATGAGACAACGATGGGCGACATCGTCGCCGTGGCCGGCGTCGAAGGCATCACCATCGGCGAGACCATCACCAGCCTGGAGAATCCGTCGCCGCTGCCGCTCATCGTCATCGACGAGCCCACCATCGCCATCCAGTTCAACGTCAATACTTCGCCGTTCGCCGGCCGCGAAGGCCAGTACGTCACCAGCCGCAACCTGCGCGAGCGCCTCGAAAAAGAACTGCTCACCAACGTTTCCATTCGCGTTGAAGAAACCGGCTCGCCCGACGCCTTCAAGGTCCTCGGCCGCGGCGAGCTCCAACTCGCCATTCTGATTGAGATGATGCGCCGCGAAGGCTTCGAGCTCATGGCAGGCCGGCCTGAAATCGTCACCAAGGTCGTCGATGGCGTCCGCATGGAGCCGGTCGAGCACCTCACCATCGACGTGCCCGAGCAGTTCACCGGTACGGTCATCGAAAAGCTCGGCCCGCGCAAGGGCGAGATGACCAAGATGCACAATCACGGCTCCGGCCGTGTGCGCCTCGAGTTTCGTGTGCCCAGTCGAGGCCTCATCGGCCTGCGCAGCGAGATGCTCACTGAGACGCGCGGCACCATCGTCATGAACACCCTCTTCGACGGATACATTCCCTACCAGGGCGAGATTCCGCAGCGGCCCACTGGAGCGCTCATAGCCGACCGCCTGGGACTCACCACGACTTACTCGCTCAACGGCCTCCAGGAACGCGGTCGCCTCTTCGTCGGGCCCGGCATCGAAGTCTACGAGGGCATGATCGTCGGCGAGCACTCGCGCGACAACGACCTCGATGTGAATGTGGTCCGCGAAAAGAAGATGACCAATATGCGCGCCTCCACCGCCGACGACGCCATCCGGCTCGTGCCTTACACCACGCTCAATCTCGAGCAGGCCATCGAATTCATCGCCGATGATGAGTTTGTCGAAGTCACGCCCAAATCGCTGCGCCTGCGCAAAAAAATCCTCCAGCAGAACAGGCGCCCCAAACGCTGGGAAAAAGCCGAGCAGGCCGCCGCCCTCTAACTGTGCCTGTCATCCTGAGCGATCGGAGTCCGCCGCGCCGGACGAAGGGAGTCGAAAGCCTGCCCTGAGCGGAGATCGCGAAGCGATCGGAGTCGAACGGGGATCTGCTGTTGCTTTTTCAAATCAAGATCGGCGCAAGTTTTCCCGAATGGTTTAAAAGCTCAGGCGTCGCTATGCTCGAATCGCTAAAAACCGACCGTCTCCTGCTTCGCCGCTGGCGCGAATCCGACCGCCTGCCGTTTCAAGCCATGAATGCCGATCCGCGCGTCATGGAGTTCATGCCCTCGCTGCTTGCACCCGTCGAGTCAGACGCTCTTATCACCCGCATCGAAAGCCATTTTGCGCGCCACGGCCTCGGCCTCTTTGCCGCCGAACGGTTCGATGACGCAAGCTTCGCCGGCTTCATCGGCCTCTCCGTTCCCGCGTTCGATGCGCACTTCACGCCCGCGGTCGAAATCGGCTGGCGTCTTGCCTTCGATTTCTGGGGCCAGGGATTGGCGACCGAGGGTGCTCGCGCGGTCGCTCATTACGCATTCGATGAGGTCGGCCTCGACAGCATCGTTTCCTTCACGGTTCCAGCAAACATGCGCTCCCGTCGCGTGATGGAAAGGATTTGCATGACCCACGATCCACGCGACGATTTCGACCACCCGCGCTTACCTGAAGGCCATCCGCTCCGCCGCCACGTCCTCTTCCGGCTTTCGCGTTAGAGTCTTGGCCTTGATTCAGGCACGTCACTCATTCCGGCAGCTTCGCGTCCAGCACTTCCTGCGCGCGCGCCGCTCGCCACTCAGCCAGCCGCTTGTAAAGCGCCGCATCCGACAATGCCAGGATTTCCGCCGCGAATAACGCTGCGTTCGCCGCTCCCGGCTTACCGATGGCGAGTGTCGCCACAGGAACGCCCTTCGGCATCTGGACCATCGACAGCAGCGAGTCCAACCCGTTCAGCGGAGTAGCCGCGATCGGCACCGCCAGCACCGGAATCAAAGTTTTGGCCGCAATCACGCCCGCCAGGTGCGCCGCCCCGCCGGCCCCGGCGATCATCACGCGCATGCCCTGCGCAGTGGCCTTCTCGACATATTCAAAAAGTTGATCGGGAGTCCGATGCGCGCTCAATACCCGCGCCTCATGGGGAATTCCAAGCTCACGCAAAATATCGACGGCCGCCGAGAGCACTTCGTAGTCGCTCTTGCTGCCCATCACCACACCCACTAAAGGTTGTTCGCTCATGGGCTGATTATACGAAGGCCCACCGTGCCCCATCCTTTCGTTCGCCGCAGCGAGCGAAAGGACGGGAAAGCACAAACCCGAAAGAACGAAATCACACTCAACGGCTCGGCTCTCGCAATTCAGTGCCGGTGCCATGCCTCAACGGCGACTTCGATCACCGCGAACAACACGCTCATGGCGGCCAGAAATCCCTTCGCTTTCTGCCAGTTTTGTTCATGGCGGTCCATGCGCCTCTCAAGCTCCGCCAGGCGGCCGCCATTCCCGTCGCCCATCAACCCGGTCATCTGCGATTTCAGCACGCTCAAATCGCTCAGCACCTGGGCTTCGAATTCATTCATCATGCGCATCCGCCCCGCTCCGTTGCATCGCTCGTCTTCGCCTTAGCTTTTCTTCACGAGCTCAGCGGCAAATTGATAAACAGGGCCGTCGAAAACTCCGAGTAATTCGGCGGCGTCGATCCGTCATACATCCTGATGTAAAACCGGTCGCTTGCCGAAGCCCGCGAGAAAGTCAGATTCGGCTGCGAGCCGCGCGTGACCAGCGTCGGATCCTCGCCGGGCATGAACGCAAAGTCGCGCAACCGGATCTCGAACCCACCTCCACTCGGCGGAGTCACTCCGGTATTCACCGTCACCGTGCTTCCGTTCAAGGCAGTAACTGTCAGTTTCAGAAGGTTCGCCACGAACGTCGGTGCAATCGGAGCCGGCAGCCACGTATTGGCCGGGACCGTCGTGCTCGTCTTGATGGCTAAGTCATCCGCCCAGTCATTCGCGAAGGCAATCTCGTATTCCACTAGGTCAGGACAACTCGAGCTGTAGGTCACTTTGACCGCGCGAACCACGACTTCCGCATTAAGATTCGTCGAAGGCGCATTCAGTAACAATGCGTCGCCGGGCCACACGTCCGAGGCAAAGCTCGTGCGGTTCCCTTTGTATGTTCCGCTCCATAGCGCGCTCACGCTGGCTGCGGCCTGTTCCATCGCCAGGGCGGCATTCCGGCAATCCGCGGAACTGCGCGCCGGCGGATGAGTGACCGAACCAATCCATGCGGCCACCGCCGGCAAACCGGCCTGCGCAAGCGCCAGTTGATTCGCGGTGTTCACCTGGCGGCCCACCGCTCGGGCAATCGCTCGGTAGCTCACTGCAATCTGTTCGCCTGCAACCGGTGTGTACCCTGTGTAGAAAGTTAATTTGCCGGTGCGCTCCAGGTAACATTCCGCGCCTTCCGCCGTGGTGCCAGTTCTTCTCGTGTAAGGGCCGCCGTTCAGCGGCGTACTTACCACCCAGCCTGACCCTGAGTTCGTCAGGTTTACGGCACGTATCGTTCCAATTAAATTCACGCTGCTGGCAGGAACAATAAGGCACACGCCGGGTAAGTTCGCCAGTGCGCCGTCATAAAGTGTCACCGAAGTCGCGCCAATGCCGTTCGCAAACTCCTGGATCTCCATCTGAATGTTGGCCGGAGCCAGCGCCCAATCCCCGCCCGCGGTAATAAGCCCTTGGTCGCCAAACGAATAGTAGATTGCCTGCGCGCGGTTACACTCTGGGCAGTGAACCCTGACCCGGAGCGTGTACTGGTTGGCCGGGTTTATGGCAAAAGTCGTTCCTGCCGGGGTGCCTTGCACCACCGGTTGCAGGGTCACCGATCCCGTCGTTTGATGCGCGGTGGCCTGGAAGCCGGCGGTACAGCTTGCCGCGGTTTCCAGACTCGTAAAGAATCCTGCCAAAATGCCGGTGCTGCCGGGCGAAAGCGTCACGCCTGCGGTCTCAAGCAAAAGCGTGCCGCCCATTTCGATCGGATCGAGCCATTGCAGCAATGTTTGCCCGTCGATCCCGTTGCCGCCGTTAATCGTGAGGCCATTGGGGCCAAGCGTCAGATAGCCCGCGCCCCCGGTCACGCCCCACACCGTCTCATTAATCGCCGGCCCGTTGAAACGCTCGCTGATGACGGTAGCTTGCGCAGTCGGCGGAAAATACGGATCCTCTGCAAGATTGAATTGCGTCGTCACTCCGTCGCCAAGAAAATATTCCGTAACGTAAGCCGCCGGCTCATTCCCGCCGCACACGGTCACGTCGTTTGCCAGTGCGCGCTTCACGCTTGCCGTCAAAGCGAGGCTGCTCAGATTCAGGCTGCCGTCGGTTTCGTTCAGCGGATGCACCGTCGTCTGCACTGCCGATAGCGTAACCGCGCCGCTGAGTGCTCGATAAGCCGCGCGCGCCATCGCCGCCGCCTGTCCCGCGCTCTTGCTCCAGTTCGCCCCCCGCTCCGGGCTAAAGTTCCCGATTTGAGTGTTCAAACTCGCTGTCTGCACAGCGAGCGATTTCGATCCCGTGTGGGCTGCAAGTGAGGCCAGCAGCGTCCCGGCATCGTCTTCAGCCATTCCGGAGCTGGGCGGCATCGGCATTTGGTCGAGCAGGATTTCATCGCTTACGGCCTGGATCGCAATCCTGTAGCGCGGCCCGCTTATACCCACGCCTGCGTACTCGGGAACGGGAGTTACTGCAATGTAGCCCGTAAAGTAAATCGTCCCATCGGCACCTAGGACTGCAAGCGATTGCGAGCGGGTGGGCGTCGCGAGAGAGCCATCGGTAGGCAAACTCAGCCATAACTCGCAAACTGAGGGCTCGTTGAGCTTCCGCGCCACGCTCAACGGATGCGCGTCGTCGAATGCAGTCGTGTAATCTTGTCCTTGAATCGTTATCTTCATCGCCAGTCTCTGTTGGATAACTCCCTGTCTCCCCGGCTCGCTAAACCAGCGCGTTTGCCGCGGGCAGGAAGCTCCGGTAACATACCACTCGCTCTCCATCTAAGTGATCGGTAATCGGCAGCGCCAGAAACTGGCCCTTGAGCGTAGCCCGCCAAGGTCCGTTCTGAGCCTTCCCGCTCAACGGTGTTACAGCCTCCTCCGCTCCTGTCATGGCTTGCAATCTTGGATAGTGAAAGAAGATTCGTTCTCCCTGGCTTCCTTCCATGACGAACAGCGCCGACCACTCCTGGTAAAAGCTGCCTCCCTCGCGGTCCACGAATCCGGTTACTGTCTGCACCTTGGCGCCCGCTCCCGGAGCGCCTCCTGGCAACGGCTCAGCGAGTATCAGGCCCGTACCGCTTACCGCTGCGATCGACGCCACGTTGAAGGTGATCCGCCGTATGTAATCAATGTCCGACAATGCCTGCCGCACGTACGCCCCCGCCACCGGCGCGCCGACAAAACCTGTCTGGCCTGAGTAGTCCACGTCCACGGCAACAATCGTGCCGGCCGCGAATTGAGCTGCGTCCGCTGGGGCAAGAACGATCGACGTGCTCGTCGAGCCGGCTTGCGGCGTGACTGCGGTTGCCGCCTGCGCTCCGGCGGCGGCCGGCGAGGCGCCGCTCGCCGGGACGAGTAAGTTCATATGTTGTGAGCCCGTCGCGAGCGCCATCGTCAGCTTTGTCCAACTTAGAAATTCGAGACTTACCTGCGCTTGCAGGGTCTCCCGCACTTGTTCCAGCGGCGCAGCCGGAATTCCGGTCATCAACGGCGCCGACTTACTCGCCGTCTTGCGAACAAAGCCCTGAATCCATCCCAAACTGATCCACGGAACCGGCGGAGCATCCAGGTTGAACTGCCCCTGCTGCGATGGATCGAAGAGAACGGGCGTTTGCGCTACGCGATTCACCGGCGCGAAATAAGCCCGCACTCGGCGCGTCACCGGCGCCGGTGCCGAAAACCAAGTCGCTATCATTGAAAAATCCTCTACATGTCCGGCCGCAGTTTTCAGAGTTCAGCGATGCTCGAGACGAATCAGCGGCCACTCGGCGCTGATCCCTGAACCCTGACACCTGAAACCTGTCTTTACTTCCCCTGCTCCTGGTAGCTGTACACCAGCACCGTCGCACTGCGGCTCAACCGGTCGCGCTGGCTCACGATGGGCGAGAATACCGGCTCGTCCCAGAAGACTGTCGTCAACATCGCAACCGGCGGCGTTGTTGCGAAATTCAGCTTGGGCGTGTAGAAAGGCTGAATCATCGTCGTCAGTTCCTCATCCATTGCGCTCAGGGCGCGGCCGCGGTCCAATCCCCCGAAGCTCTGCGTGCCGCAGGTCTGGTAGATCACTTCGCATTGCTGCGCCATCATCGTCGACGCAAGGTCCGCGTCAACAGCAAGCCCCAGCCACCGCAGCACGAATACGTCGCGTGGAAACTGGCTGAAAGGAGCTTCTGCCTCCTCCACCAGGATTCCGGGACGCACCACGCCTCGCAGCAGGATCGTTCGCTGCGAATTGATGGCTGCCAGCCGCGTGCGCAGCGCCATGTAAAACGAATCTTTCGCATTCTGCATAATTGCTCTCGGTTCGCGTTCTTGTTTCTCGGTTCATAGCCCGGACTGGCGCGCGTAGCGCCACCGCGCGCCCGGGAACTGCGAGCTGCTACAAGCTTTGTTGCCGCGCTTCACGCAGCAGCAGACGGTAAAGATACACCTGGCCAAATGCCTCGTTGGAAGCCACTGACTCGATCAGGTAGTCCTGCCCGGCCACGGTGACCGCCAGCGTCATTGCGAAAAGCGATTGTGCAGACGGCAAGTCGAGTGCGTTCACCTGCTGCTCGACGCTCGTGGCCGATACCAACAGCTCCCACTTCGGCTCGCCGCCTTCCTGCCACGTGGGCCGTTGTTTTCGCATCAGAACGGGACTCACCGGCACATCGGCAAAGGTGGTTGCCATCAACCCCACTTCCGACATGCTGCTGTCCGCGTTCGTGCCCGTCACACACAGAAGAGCCGTTGTTCCCGCCGCGCTGCGCAGCAACGCGTCAGCCAGCATCTGCGGCGCTCCTCGCGGGTTGCGCGGCGCTGTATCGCTCATAATTGCTCCCCATTTCAGTGATCGGTGGTCTGCCGTCGGTGGTATGGGTTAAGTGGTTAGCCCCTGAGCCCCGTAGCCCCTCAGTCCCTGGTCCCTCAGTCCCTATTCCCTATTCCCTAGTCCCTGTTCCCTGAACCCTGAAACCTGACACCTGCTTTTCACCCCAACCTGTTCGCAACGTACGGATTCAGCCACGCCTGCACCGTCTCGTCGATCAGCGAACTTGAGAAGTACTTCATCTGCATCGTGTCGATCCTGCTCATACTCGCGTTCAGCGCTGGCGTCGCCTGCGCGTTGCGTACAATCTGCGCGCACGCTGACTTCACATCGTCGCCGATCGCCGCCAGACCCGCCGTGTACGTCACCTGCACCTCGTTGTAAGGCAGGCCCAGAACATTCCAGGGCAGCGTCAGCTCCCCGGTGTTGGGATCGAAGTCCACAAGCGTGGGATCGATCGTGGTCCATTGTCCCGGCAGCGAAAAGGCCCACGCGACTTCAAAGAGCGGCTCCTGCGGAATCTCTCCCCGCCTGGGCCGCGCATACCGTGCCTCGATGCTTACGATTGCGCTGGTCGCAGGCGCAAGCGGACTCAGCGGCAGATAACTCAGCCGCACCGTCTGCGATCCCGCCGTCACGCGCAGGCGTTCGCTGTACTGGATGACATTCAGGTCAGGCCGCCTGCAGTAACTGTTGATCAATGCCGTCGCGGCCGCGATCCAGTCTGCAGTCGTTCCAGCCGGCAATCCATAGTTCGGGTAATCTGCTGGCTCCAGATATGCCATTGCGCTTCCTTTCGTAAACAGGTTTCAGGTGTCAGGTTTCAGGTGTCAGAAACAAGTGCGCTGGTCGAAGCCGCTTCCTGATCCCTGACCCCTGAAACCTGAACCCTGTCTCTACCGATCTACCAGCACCTGGTAGTGGGCAAAGTTCGCGCCCTTCACCACCGGCGCGCCGAACTTCACCGCGACATACTGGTGCGCCAGCGAGTTCGGCAACCCGAGCTGGAAGACGCGCGGAGCCGGATCGCCAAGCCAGTGATACTCGATCAGATCCTCGGTCACGATGTAGGCCGGAAGCACGGCAGTGCCGGATCCCGGCGTGCCCGTGTAGCTTAGGCTCCAGTCCGGAATCAGCGGCAGGTCGCCGGCCTGCGTCGAAAGCATCTTCACGCGGAATCCGCCCGTGATCTGGTCGCTGTTCAGCACCACGTTGTACTCCGACTTCATCTCCTGGTCGATCAGGTCCAGCAGCACCGGGTTGGCATAGACCGCCGTCGGCCGCACATGATAGCCGTTGTTCGCCACCATCTGCGCCACCGTGGTCTTGATCGTGTCCACGATCTTCATCGATGTGGTCACGGTCACCGAATTGCCGCCTGCCGCGATCTGCGCCGCGCAGCCCATGTATTGCGTGGTCGCCGGCGCGCTCAGGCTGGTGTCGTTGCCGTTCCACAACGCCACGTCGTGCGTCACCATCACGCCGCTCACCGTGTCCACCAGGTCCTTGGCCTGCAAGTAGGCGAATTGCTTCTGCTGGTCGCCCAGCTCCATGTCGAAGAGGTTGTAGTTGATCTGCGCCACGATCGCCTTCAGCGGCACGCTCAGCTCGATTCGAGTCGGGCTTACCACCGTGGGATTAATGCTGCGCGGATTCACAAACCCTGCCGTCCCGGGATTCGGGATCGCCGTCTCTTCAAAGAAGCGCGATGGATGCCCGGTCGCCGGAACCTGCCTGATGCGTTGTCCAAATGGACTCGATCGCCGGCAGATGTCGAAGATTTCCGTCTGGTACAGCGGAACCTCGACGGCCCCCGGCCCGATGTAGTCCGCTGCCGCATGAATGTCTGCAAATGTTGCGTTCATAGGCTCTTTCGCCCCCTCCGTGGGGCTGACTTCAGGTTTCAGGTTTTAGGTGTCAGGGTTCAGTCGGTCCCTTGCATGGAACAGATCGTCAGATCTGATCCCTGACCCCTGAAACCTGATCCCTGTTTTTACGCGATTGCACCGGCGCGCAGCAGTTGCGTCTTCACCGCGATGCGCTGCTCCAGGCTCAGGCCCGACAACGCCGCATCCAGGGCGCGCACATCCACCGGACCCTCGCCGATGCCGCGCTTGGCCAGCATCTCCGCGGTGGCCGCGGGCATGGTGCGCCGCAGCGGATTCACAACGGTCCCGGCCGACGCTGCCTTTACCTCGGCCAGCTCGCGCTCCACTGCGGCCAGTTTCTCGGCCATCTCGGTTTCACGCCGCGTTGCCACGGCGCCCTCCACGGTCGCCGTGATCCTCTCCACCTCGCCGGAAAGAGCGCTCGCAGCGGCGACGCGTTCCTCCAGCCAGGTGAGCGCCTTCTCGATTGCAGCGGTTGCGGCCTCCAGCCGCTCCGTTATGCTCTTCTCGTCTTGTTCCATGTCCTTCCTTTCCTGTTTCCGCGGGTTGCGCGCCAACATTCGTTGCAAAATCCAAATTGAAAAGGCTCCGTTCCCGGAGCCTCTTTTTCACTCGCCAAATAATGGACTTACAAACCTGGTAACTTCGCTAACTGCGTCGTGACCTCCCAACTCCTATCTCGCTCACTTGCTCAGTTGCTTACTCGCTGACTCGCTAACTCGCTGACTTACTAACTCCGCTAGCTCCGCTAACCCAGCTAACTCCGCTGTCTTTCGCTAACTCGCCATGCGAAAGCTCGTCGCCCGGTAAGCCGCCTTGTCCCGCAACAGGATCGCCGCTCCGGTAAACGTCACGCGGACCAGCTTCCATATCTCGGCCCGCATATCCTCCACGCGCGCATCGGCCAGCTCGTAACTCATGCCCAGCGACTCCGGCGCGTGCGCCGCGATTGCCCGTGTCACCTCGGGAAAATCGCGAGCGTAAAGATAACCGCGCACCAACAGTCTCGGCCCGATTACATTCGCCTCGGTCAGCAGGCCGATCTTGCGCTTGGCGTCGTGGCCGTCCCAGCCGGGCCGGTAATCGACGGCCATGCCCACGAGCGAGGGCAGCGCCTTCTCTGCCGCCTCGCGCGTCAGCATCACGCGATGTCCCCGCGCCCCGGCCGGCGCTTTGTCGCTCGCCGCGTTCACCACCGTCAACACTCCCTCAAACGGCACCCGGTTGGGATGCCCATCCACCGCCGGTAACTCCAACGCCATCGCTTCCAGTCGCATGCCTTCGCTCCGCTCATTCAGCTCTTAGCCATCAGCCTTCAGCTTTCATCGTCAATGCATCATCCGCCGTTCGCACGGCGTCCCGCACCCCCACGAAAAAGCTGAGAGCTGACGGCTAATAGCTGCTTCCCTTATCCCTGATCCCTATTCGCCGACTCCTGACACCTGATCCCTGCCCCCTGCGTTCAGCGGCCCCAGCCCCCGCATCGCTCGAACTTCATCGACCGTCAACACGCCCGCCTGCAGCAGTTGCACCTGCACCTGCAACTCCGTATCCTCATCGCGCGCGCTCAGCTCATTGAAGACAAATTCAAACTCCCTCCATCCGATGCACTTGGCGAAAAGGTCGCGCGTGATGTGCCCGGCCAGCAGCATGGCCAGCGGCGAAATCGCTCCGCGAAACGCCTCGTCAGCCATCTCCGACGCCGTCGACCGGTTCACGTCCGCCTCCAGGCCCAGCATCAGCGGCGGCAACCCGAACGCGTTGGCTACCATCCGGATCAGAAATTCCTGCCACTTGAGCCGCAGGTCCGCATCCGTGCCCTGCGCAAAGCGCAGCACCTCCGGCTTCTGTTCCGTTGAGATCAGCGGCACGCGGCCCGTGCCCTCGATCTCGTCCTGCCACCACCGGATCAGCCGGTCGTGCTGCGCCGGCGTCGCCTCGTTCAGCCACAGCGCGTACTGCGCCACCGAGTTGGCCGCCAGCTTGCCGGCAAAGCGGTGCGCGCTCAGAAACTGGTTCACCGTTTCGAAAGCCACTTCCAGCGGCCCCAGCCCAAAGGGCGTAAAACTGCGCGGGTTCATCCGGATGTACATCAATTGCCGGTCGAGCAGTTCCACCGCACCCGACTCCAGTTGCCCCGGCATGGCCTGCGCGTAGCGCGGCGTATCCTCGCCGCCGTCCCACCTGGCATTGATGCGAATCGACGCTCCATCCACCGGCCACAGCATCGCCGGCCTTTCGGGATCGCCCGTCGCCTCCATCTCGATGGCTCCAAACCCTCCCGTCAGCGCGTCTTCGATCGCCTGCTCCATCAGCGTGCGAAAGCTGTCCGCCGGATTCGGCTCCTCCAGCATGCGCCGCAACGCCCGCAGCTTGCGCGCCGCGAAGCCCACATCCTCGGGCCGCACGCCGCGCCGCACCCGCACCTGCCAGTCCATGGCCGCGATGCGATCCTTGATCACGTTGATCGCCCTGCGCACCAGCGGCGTCTCCGCAAACCGGCGCAGGTTCATCGGCGTAGGCTTGGGCAGGTGCTTGCCCGGAAACTCGACCGGGCTCAGAATCGCAGGCAGAGCCAGCGTCTTGCGCTCCGCCTCGGCCTCGAGTTCCACCTGCCCGGTCTTCCCGGCCTGCCTGCCGCGCCGAGCCTGCCGCCACATGTCCCGCAACTGCTCCCCTACCTTCACGCGCACCTTCCTTCAAAAACAAAAGGCATGGCGCAATGCCATGCCTTTTTGCGTTCACTGCGAACCGTGACTGGTGGCCGGCGACGACTCGCCATCGCCCCGTGCGCCGCGCCGACAATCAACTCACCTGCTCTTGCCGGGCGGCCTCAAACCACGTGTAGCGGTTCTCCAATTGATGTAGAGCCGAGCCTCAGCTCTCAATTGGCGTTTTCTTTAAGGAAACGCCACCTTGCACTGCATTCATGACTCCACGGAAATTGGAGAACCGCCGTAATCCTCATCAACAATTCCGATCCTACTCCGATCGCAGAAATAACCTGCAAACTTCGCAAAAAATATTTTCACCTTTTTTCGGAATCGCGAGAAAGCGCGCACGCTCAACAAAACATGGAAGATCGGCGCCGGCGATCCGTTGTTCGCTCGCCCGATTTCCGCCCCCGCGCCTCTTGCCAACCCTTGACTCGTATACCGCATCAGTGAACCGCGGGCCGTGGAGAATCCAGCCGTGAAGGAGTGAAGAAGTGAAAGAGTGAAGTATTGGACAAGTGAAAGAGTGACGAACTGAAGAAGTGAAAGAGCGAAGAATTGAGCGGCTACGCCTACGGGCTACCAGCTACCAGCTACCGGCTACTGGCTACCGGCTTCCGGCTCGCAGCTTCCGGCTACGAGCTCGGATGTGGAAGCGGTAGGCTGGAAGCCAGAATCTGCCCCCTGCCCCCGGACACCTGATCCCTGACCCCTGACACCTGTTGCTCTACACCCGCAGCTCCCGCCGCGCCGTTTCCGCCACGCGGCCCATGTCCGAGGTAGTCAGCACGCGGATCCGGTGTTCCTCCATCGTCTCCACTCCGAAGCGGTAGAGCTCCAGCCGTTCCGGCTCCTCGTCCGTCGCCCTCACGCGCGCCGCCGGCTCGATGATCGCGGTAAGCTCCAGTTCGGCCTTCTCCACTCTCTTCACACCCGCGCGCAGCGCACCGGCGGAGAACGCCAGCACCTTGGCCGTCTCCAATCCCGGGTCGAAACTTACCGCCTGGAACATGCGCACCACTCCGTTGGGCCTGTATCCCACGTCGATGCGCAGCGGGTCCCCGGGGCGCGTGTACTCCGAGGCCGCAATTCTCTTCCTCAAAAGGTCCCACACGCCGGCATGCTCGAACTCCCTGCGCATACGCGCATGGATGGCGGCGCGTCCGCTCATACGCGGCACGCGCTCTCGCGGCGGCGGCTCGACGTAGAGTTTCATCAGTTCCTCCATCCCCGCGGGAAGGCTCTCCGCCAGGTAGCCCTTGGGCTCCGTCATCTGCACATTCAGCGAGAGCGACTCCTCCAGGATCCGCATCAGGCGTCCTCCCGCCTCCTCCTCCAGCCGCCGGCGCAGCTCGCTCTCCATGCCTTCCAGCAGCGCCAGATCGGCATCGGGGTCGAGGCAGCGCACGCGGCGCCAGTCGCGCGTGAAGCGCACCTCGACTCTCCCGGGCCCGGTCTTCCCAGAGTCGTCCGCCGCGCCAGACTCGCGCAGGATCACGCCGATGTGCACATACTCGTTGCGCACCGCGTCCGGCACATACCGGAGCAGTTGAAACTCGCATGCCCGTCTTTCGCTTTCGCCGCTCATGGCTTCTTTCAGTGGTCAGTGGTCAGTGGTCAGTGACCAGAGATCAGTTCTCGATTCTCAGTTCCGAGTTCTTAGCTCTCGGTTCTCGGCCCTCCTCGATCCCCATTCCCTATTCCCTATTCCCTATTCCCTATTCCCTATTCCCTGGTCCCTGGTCCCTAATCCCTATTCCCTAATCCCTATTCCCTATTCCCTATTCCATGGTCCCTATTCCATGGTCCCTGTTCCCTTCCCCTCAATTCACCCTCATCGTAATCCACTTTGCCTCCCTCCACCCCTCCTCCGCCCCCTCTTTTCCCCCCTCACCCCATTTCGGAAACGGCTTTCGATCCGATTTCCAAAATGTCTCAATCAGCTCCCGGATGCGGCTGCGCCGCGCGAGCAGTTTTTCCACCAGCGCTTCCATCTCAACCTGGTCGCCGCCATACCATTCCGGTGGAACCTGGTTGGCCGCCGCCCACACCGTCTCCGCCGGCAGGGTCTCCAGGCGCGAAAGCCACGGCTCGAAGGATTCCCACCCTCTCACCTCCTGGTAAACATCGTTGCGAAAGTAGACACCCCGGAGGGGCGCATCCTCGAAGCGCCACTCGCCGGCGTGAAAGCAGTAGCCGAAATCGATGAACACGGCCTTGTACCGCCGCTCCCGCTGCCGCCGCACGAACACCGCCTGCCGCCCGTTGGCGTTCGCCGTCCACTTGTCCAGTGCCAGGATGCCTGCGAACTCGCCCAGGTTCTTCAACTCGGCCATCTGATCTTCGGGCAGAAAGTCCACCACCTGCCCCGGCATCATGCCGCCCGCGAAGCGTGACCCGAAGTGCAGTCCCGGCTCGCAGCGCACGCGCGTCTGGCCCAGGTCGATCTCCAGCTCCGGCGTATGGTCGACCAGCCACCTCGACACCTCGATCAGCTCCGCTTCCGGCGCCGTCAGCCCCACGGCTGCGGCCAGCTTCGAGGCGAGAAACTCGTTGGCCAGCACGCGCATGTGCTGCGGGTTATTGCGGAACTTGACCACGTAGATCCGGCCGTCTCCGCCCAGCATCAACTGGCCCTGCGCGCCGCCCCGCATGCGCCGGATGTGCTGTACTGCCTGAACCGCCAATGTCCCTGGCCCTCGTCTCTCAGGAATTCTAAAGCAGTCGTCAGTGATCAGTGGTCAGTGGTCAGAAAAGACTGGCGAGCCTTCGGCTATTGGCCACGAGTTGCCGGCTAGAAGCTGATCACTGTTCACTGACCAGTGATCACTGTCTTTGCCTCTTCCTCCCCGTCCAGCACGCGAAACACCCCCTCCGCCAGCGCCCGCAGCTCGTCCTCGCCGGGATACACAACGACCGGCGCCATCCACTCCACTTGCCCGCGCAGCCGCTTCACCAGCCTTTCCGAGCGCGCCATCCCTCCCGTCAAAAGCACGGCATCCACCTTGCCTTCCAGCACCGCCGCCATCGCGCCCGTCTCCTTGCCAGTTTGATAGATCATCGCCTCGAACACCGCCGCGGCCTCGGCGTCGCCCGCATCCATCCGCTGTTCCACTTCCATCAGGTCCCGCGTTCCCAGGTACGCAAACATCCCGCCGTCGCCGAACACATGCCGGTCCAGCGCGGCCTCCGTCATCTTTCCGCTGAAGCAAAGCCTGATCAGCGCCCTCACCGGCAGCGACCCCGTCCGGTCCGGCCCGAACGGCCCTTCTTCGATGGAATTGCTGTCGATCATGCGTCCGCCGCGGTGCGCCGAGACGGTAATCCCGCTGCCCATGTGCGCCACGATCAGCCGCAGCTCCGCGTACGGCCGCCCCACGCTGCGCGCGTATCGTTTCGCCACCGCCTTCGTGTTCAGCGCATGGCCAATGAACGTCCTCTTCACCAGCGGCGAGCCTGAAAGCCGCGCGCACGCCTGCCATTCGTCCGCCGTCACGGGATCCACGATGTACGCGTTCACGCCTGCCGCCCGCGCAAAGCGAACGGCGAGCACCGCTCCCAGGTTCGACGCATGCTCGCCGCGCCGCGCCTGCCTCAGCTCCTCCACCATGGTGTCGTCCACCAGGTAGGTGCCGCACTCCATCGGCGGCAGCAACCCGCCGCGCCCCGCCACCGCCGCCCAACACTCCGTGCCTCGACCCCTTGGAGTAAATCCCGCCTCGGCCAGTGCCGCCTCGATCTTCCCCGCCCGGTACTCCAGCCGGTCCAGCATCGGCCGCCCCCGGAACCGTTCGATCTCGTCGTCCCCGTGGTGAATGTTGCGCGCCATCTCCTCGCCCGTGCGCATAAACACGCCGAACTTCGTCGAGGTCGTCCCAGGGTTGAGAACAAGGACCCTGTCGTGCTCGCCGCTCAAGTTTCACCTCCGTGGCGACCTGCCGCGGTTTCACAAGGTCTGTACGCCGAACCGGCAACAGCCGGACGGGCTCCTGCTCCAGCAAAACCCACCCTGTCGAGCAGCCAAAAGCGGCGCATGCATTGTGGAACCGCTCTTGAGTGTACCTTGCCGTCCTATTCGCGCACCGGGCCACCCGGCCGCTCCGGGAATAACCGCCCTAGCGGCCCTCTTTCCCGTTGATGCCAAAGGATTTTCGCGGCCACCGGCCCATTCCGTGCTACACTCATAGCAATCGTAGAATTCGATTTGAAGTTCTTGCCTGTTCCGCGTTGATCGCCTACTCGCAACACTCCACATTGCGTTCGGCGGTAAATCAGCATCATGAGGAGCAACACATGGAACAAGGCACAGTCAAGTGGTTCAACGACGCCAAGGGATTTGGATTTATCAGCCGTGAGAACGGCGAGGACGTCTTCGTCCATCACACCGCCATCAAGTCCACCGGCTTCCGGTCCCTGCAGGAAGGCCAGAAGGTCCAGTTCGACGTGACCAAGGGCCCCAAGGGCTGGCAGGCCGAGAACGTCGAGGTCGTCTAGGAGCAATTGCCGGGCAACCGGCCCCGAATCCTTACCAGGATCCAGAAAAACAAAGAGGGACGGCAAAACTGCCGTCCCTCTTTTTGCGTTCGCTATTCCCTGCTCGTCCCTATTGCCTATTCCCTATTCCCTGTCTCTTCACGCCGCCGACTTCAGTTTCACCGCCGCGCCGTCGGGATGCACGCCCCCCTCGGGAGCATCGTGCGCGCCCAGGTATTGCAGCATGTCGTTGATGGAATCTTCAAATCGCGAACCCGTTTTATGGGTGGCTTTTACGCCCTTCGCGACCAGCCGGCAGACCTCAAAGCGGTTCATTCCCCGCGCCAGCGCGCGGTGGATCTGATCAGAACGCATGACGAACTCCCCCTTTACAGGGTGATTGTTGCGTGAAGGTGCGAAGCTCGTCAGAAGCGATTGGACAGCCGGAGCCGAGCAGGCCTGGCAGTTGGACGTTTCTCGTTGAATGATCCTTCTTCATTGTACGCTGCCAACGCCTCTCGCGCGGGTGTACGCCCCGATATGCGGCCCTGAATGCCGTCAAACAACGCGCCGCACTTTCACCGGCCCCGATCTCCCTGTTACCATTGAGGTCGCGAAACCCGCTGCGCGGGAGCCCCTGAACACATTCGATGGAAAGAGGTTAACGTGGCCGATACCACAAACATCAAAGACAAGGCAGAACGCAAAAAACTCAAGCGCGCCGCCCGCAAGAAAGCCGCCCCCAAGGCCAAGCGCACTACGCCGCGCGGCTCGCTAAAGCGCAAGGTAAAGAAGATGGTCCGCGGCCAGTCCAAGCGGTAAGAACAGGGATCAGGGTTCAGGTCTCAGGGGTCGGTTCCCGGCGTTCATGCGCCGGCAGCTTCTCTGTCTGATCCCTGATCCCTGACCCCTCCAAGGAGCTCCACCTGCCCAGCCAACTGCTCGCCTGCAAGTCGATTGACAAGCTCATCAGCGAGTCGGAGGAACCCCATCGCGCGCTGAAAAAGACCCTCGGCCCGTGGTCTCTCACCGCTCTGGGCATCGGCGCCGTCATCGGCTCGGGCATCTTCACCGTCATCGGCACGGCCATGGCCGGCCAGCACTTTGACAAGCCATCGCTCGAAAACACGCCGCTCCTTCACTACCTCATCTTTCACACCGCCCTCGCCGGCCGTCCCGGCGCGGGTCCGGCCCTCGCGCTTTCGCTCGTGTTTGTGGCCTGCGTTTGTGCCTTCACCGGCCTCTGCTACGCCGAAATCTCCTCCATGATCCCCATCGCCGGCTCGGCGTACACCTATACCTACGCCACCCTCGGCGAACTGGTCGCGTGGATCATCGGCTGGGACCTGATCCTCGAATACGCCTTCTCCAACATGAGCGTCAGCGTCGGCTTCGCCGCCCATATCGTCGATCTGCTCGACTGGTTCGGCATCCATCCTCCGCTCATGTGGATCTCGCCCGCCTACCTGCCCACCGGCCTCCAGGATCTCGCCGGCAACAACCTCTACAATCCCGGCTGGCACTTCGGCTTCAACATCCCCGCGTTCCTCATCGTGATGATCCTCACCGTCATCCTGGTCCGCGGCATCCGTGAGTCAGTCCGCGCCAATAACATCATGGTGCTGGTGAAGATGGCCGCCATTCTCGTCTTCATCTTTGCCGCGGCCAGCTTCATCAAGCCGCACAACTGGCATCCCTTCATGCCCAACGGCTGGGGCGGAGTCCTTGCCGGCGGCTCCATCATCTTCTTCACCTACATCGGCTTCGATTCCATCTCCACCGCCGCCGAAGAGTGCCGCAATCCGCAGCGCGACCTTCCCTTCGGCATCCTCGCCACGCTCGTCGCCTGCACGATTCTTTATGGCGGCGTCGCCATCGTGCTCAGCGGCATCGTGCCTTGGCAATCGGTCATGGGCGATGCGGCCCCGGTGGTCAACGCGCTCAAGCGGCTCTCCATCGCCACCGGCAGCAGCCAGTTGCACTGGGTGCGCCTCTTTGTCCTGGTGGGCGCGCTGATGGGCATGGTTTCATCCATCCTCGTCTTTCAGCTTGGCCAGGCCCGCATCTGGTTCGCCATGTCGCGCGATGGGTTGCTGCCCGCAAAGTTCAGCCACATTCACCCGCAGTTCCGCACACCGGCATATGCCACCTGGGTGGCGGGATTCGTGGTGGGAGTTCCGGCGGGACTGCTCGACATCGGCACCGTCGCCAATCTCACCAACATCGGCACCCTCTTCGCCTTCGTTCTGGTTTCCGCCGCCGTCATCATCCTTCGCTACCGCGAACCCGATCGCCACCGCGGCTTCCGGGCCCCGCTCGGCCCGGTCTTCCCCGTGCTCAGCATCGTCTTTTGTATCGTGCTTATGATGGGCCTTGAGGTCATGACCTGGATGGCCTTTTTCGCTTGGCTGCTGATCGGACTCGTCATCTACTTCCTCTATAGCCGCAACCGCTCGGAATTCGCCCGGCCCCGCTAACGCCGGCCATGCAGCGTCAGATTGTAGCGCCGGCCTCCTGGCCGACTGTCGTGCGAAAGCCTGCCCGGAGCGAAGTCGAAGGGTCCTCGCCCGCACCTGTTCGGCAATCATCATTCAACCAAGATGCCGGAGCACTAAACTGATACGGGAGCACAATGAAGAACTGGCAGAAAGCGCTCGTCATGACACTCATCACGGTGGCCATCGGCGGCATCTACCTGTTCTCCGTCTTCGAGCATCGTCGCAGCCCCGGCGTTCAGCCCGAAAACAACCTCGAGCAGAAACCCTCGCCCGACGATGTTGCCGTCGTGCGTATGATGTTTCCCACCTCCTTCGACGATGTGCTCAAACTTCAGGGCACAAGCGTATGGATGAAGAACGGCTACACCATGCCCTATTTCCCCTACGAAGGCGGCCGCATCGTTTTCAGCAAGAAAATCGGAGTCATTCCCTCGGCCCAGCGCCTCGACATCAAAAAGATCATCAAAGCCGTCCCGCCCGCCTCGGTCGACGACGGCATATCGCACGGGACGCGCCAGGCCTTCGCCATCTTCGCGCTCCCCGGCGGCCCCAGCCTCTACGCCACTGTCGTCGGCGCCATCGACGGCAGCCAGGAAGAATACTTCTCCGACGTCCTTTTCTTTTACGACGATCCTCACACCGTCTACGACAACTGGCCCAAATCCGTCTGGAACGCCATCGACGCGCACCAGGTGATCCCCGGCATGAACGAGCTTCAAACCCGCATGTCCGTTGGCCAGAATCAGCAAGTCTTGAGCTCCGGGGAAGGCAATCGCACCGTCACTTACGATCAGGCCGGCAAAAAGTGGACCATCACCTTCGTCGACAACAAAGCCACCACGATCAAGTCCCCTTAAGATGCATGTCTCGAGGAGATGGCAGAATCCTATCGGGTGATGCGCGGCGTCATTCTAGATGCAATGCGCTGCTGGAAGCGGGGCCAACGACCGCGACGAGAAGCGAAATCCCGCGGCGACGTAGCGTGGAACCGGCAATGAATTCGATCTGGAGAGGCAGGAAATGAAGCTCGTTCTAAACTCTCTGGTCCAGACGATCGTCTGGTTCGGCTTCATGGGCGCGATCATTTTCGGCGCTGCGGGCACCATACACTACGCCGGCGGGTGGCTCTATCTCGGTCTGATGGTCGCCCTCTCAGTCGTTATTGGGCTGTATTCGGCGCGCGTCAATCCCGGTCTCCTCAAAGAGCGCCTCAAGCCGCCGGTGCAGAAAGATCAGCCGCTCGCGGACAAGCTGGTTATCATCCCTTTCCTGATCCTCTTCTTCTTGGGGTTGGGCTTCATGGCGGCCGATGCTGCACGCTGGCACTGGTCACGGATGCCCCCTTCCGTCGAGTGGGCAGGATGCGGCCTCTTCCTGGCGGCGATCTCGTTCATGTATTGGACCATGCGCACGAACAGCTTCGCTGCACCGGTCGTAAAAATACAAAAAGACCGCGGGCAAACGGTGATCACATCGGGCCCTTATGCCATCGTCCGCCATCCGCTCTATTTCGGAGCGCTCTTCTACATCGCCGGGACCTCGCTTGCCCTCGGCTCGTGGTGGGGCCTTGCGATGGTCCCCATCCTCGGCGTCTTGCTCATCATTCGGATCGGCATCGAGGAAAAAACGCTGCGCATGGGCCTCGAGGGTTATGACGATTATGCGCGCCGGGTGCGCTGGCGCCTGATTCCGCTCATCTGGTGACACGGCCCACCCGCATGCGGCAAGAGCCTCCTCCCGCTGGTGGTGGGTCAGTTTGGATGTGCCTTGAAAGGGCACGAGCGGGGCACCCACCCAGTGGGTGGGTCGCGTGCCGCAAAAGCCACAAAATGAACGAGGGCTTTAACCCTTGAGGGATGCTTCTCCAAACTGACCCATTACCCTCCAGCTGCGGAACCGCTCGCACCGCTAAACTGAAATCGTGAACGGAATCAAGTCCTTCATCCGCCGCCTGCCCAAGGCCGAGCTACACCTGCACCTCGAAGGCACCATTCTGCCCGCCACGCTGGTCGAGCTCAGCGCCCGTCACGACTCCCCGCGTCTGACCCTGGCCCAGGCCAAGGCCCTCTACCGGTTCACTGACTTTACTGAGTTCATCGATCGCTTCAAGGCCGTCACCCGGCGCCTCAAGGATCCCGAAGACTACGAACTCGTCGCCTGGCGGATGATGCAGCATCTCGCCGCCCAGGGCATCGTCCACGCTGAAGTCTTCATCTCCGTCGGCGTCATTTACATGTGGCGCAACTTCGATCCGCGCTGCTTCGAGCCGATCTTCGACGCACTCGAGCGTGCCCGCGACCGCGCCGCGCGCGAGCTTCACCTCTCGCTCTACTGGATCTTCGACGCTGTGCGCCATTTCTCGGTCGAGGAAGCCGACCGCGTCTTCCTCAAGGCCGCCGCTCTCCGGGCTCTGCACCCCTCCATCGTTGGCGTTGGCCTTGGCGGTGACGAGCGTCGTGGCGGCTCTGAGCCATTCCGTGCCCTCTACGCCCGCGCCCGAGCCGCTGGCCTCCGCCTTACCAACCACGCCGGCGAAACCACCGGCCCCGAAGCCATCTGGGAAGCTCTCTCCATAGGCTCCGAGCGCATTGGACATGCCTTATCGGCCATTCAGGATGAAAATCTCCTCCAAGAGTTAAAAGCGCGGAGCGCCGGGATCGAGCTCAATCCCACCTCCAACGTCCGAACCGGCGTTTGTTCCTCTTTCGCCACCCACCCCCTGCGCCATTATTTCGATCGCGGTCTGCTGGTCACGCTCAACTCTGACGATCCCGCCCTCTTCGGTTCCGATCTCGCGAACGAGTACCTCCTCGCTCACACCGAGCAGGGATTTACCCGCGACGAACTGCGCCAGTTGGCCGCCAATTCCATCCGCGCCAGCTTTCTTCCCGAAACTGAAAAAGCCGCGTGGTTGGCCCGCATTGACACTTTCGTGTAACTTACTTCCGTGTTTTTCGCACCACTTCGTGGCACGAGCGTTACTCTTTCTGCGTTATCATGACCCTGCAGGAGGCTGTGCATGATGTCCGTCGATCCTGAATCTGAAATGGTTGTTGCAGAGTCCACCGACCCGGAGAAGGTCGGCTCTACCGCCCTGCACGTGATTACGTGGTTTTCCGTCGGAGTCGCCGTCGCCGCGCTGGGCATCTATGTGGGCACGGAACTCCGCAACCGCTACAGATTCAAGCGGCGCACACCCTACGACTTCTACTCCAATGCCGGCTCGCAGCAGGCCAGCGAATTCGGCGTCGGCGTCTAGCGCTTCACCAGTTCCAAGTCAACTCCGTCATGCCGCCTTCGGGCGGCATGCTTGCGTTTGAGTTCAATTGCTCAAGTGCCTCACCTGCGAAATCGCGAGAGGAGATAGAAAATCGCCGACAGCACCACGCTGATCGCAATCGACGTCCCCAGCGGGAAATAGAAAGTGACGTTTTTACCCCTGTACGTGAAATCGCCAGGCAAACGACCCAGCGGCAGTCCCACTCGCGAGGCCAGCAGGATCGCCCCGCCAACCACCGCAAGCACCAGCCCCAAACCCAGCAACAACTTCCCAAAATCCTGCATTTACCCCTACCAATCCTGCTCCCTGACCTCTGCTCCCTGACCTCTGACCCCTGACCCCTGACCCCTGTTTTTTCACTTCGTCCCGATCAGCCGGATCCTTGCCGTGAGAGCCCGCCCCTCGAGCTCGCTGAAGGTCCCAAACTCCGGCGAATCCACCACGTTGTTCACCTCCAACGGATTCCCGCTGTCCGTAGCGTTTTCGATCACGCCGCGCAAGCCCCAGTATTGACCCCGGAAGTGGAACCTCCATTCCAGGCCTGGGCTGAAGTTCACATACGCCGGAAACCTGTACGCTCCAGCGCCGCCAACCACCTGGTCGGCGGCATTCACCGCCGTGAACGGAAAGCCCGTACGCCGGTCAAGCAGATAAACGAAGTCCCAGCGGTTCTTTAGCATCTTGAGCGGCACCGGCAGCCAGCCCCACGAGATGACTCGATTGGGCGCATCCCATGCCAGCGGCCCGCTCTGCTGCGGTCCCCATGGCGACGGCGTCGGCACGTAATTGAGAGCCGCATTGGTCCGCGCCGAGGAATGTGTATACGACACAAACACCGTGTACCCGTTGCCAAAAGCTCGGCGGGCATCGATCTCCTCCGAGCTGTATCGATCTTCCCGCCCGTTCGTCAGCAGATAATCGCCGGCCAGCGCCCCTCCCCCGCTCTGATTCGCAAAAGTCAGAACATTCGTCGTGCGCTTATCGGCAAAATTCGCCCCCGCAAAAATCGACCACGGCAATTTCCGCTCCACCCCAATGCTCCAGTTCAATGCGCGCGCCTCATGCAGCAAACTATCGTTAGCGGTGAACTCCGTATTCTGCGTCTGCCCCGTCGGCGTCTGTCCGCACTCGGCGTAGCACGTGTCGTAGCGAACGCCCGCATAGGTCTGCGCCAGATATTGCAGTTGCGTGTGCTCGTAGTAAAGCCCGATTCCCGCCGAAATCTTCGTCTTATTCCCGTCATTGGGAGGTGTATACACCACCGCCAGCCGCGGCGACAGTAACGGCCGCCGAACAATCTCGTCCCAATCGAACCGCAGCCCCGGCTCCACAAGCCATCCCTTCGCAGGCGCCCAGCGATCCTGAAAGTACGCGCCGATCTCCGCGTTGTGCATCGCAAACGCCGGCGACGGTGCAAACTCGCTCTCCCGGTCAAGAGGCCCATCCTGGCCGGGAGTCACGCTCTCCTCCAGATAGCTCACTGGCGCGCGCGTCTGGCCTTGGTTGTACGCAACGTGGTCCACGTCCAGCCCGGCCTTCAAGTCGTGCCGCCCGAACCACTGCCTCGGCGGCAGGTACAAAGTTGCGGTTCCCTCAAGCCGCTGCGATCGGCCCCAAAGATTCTCAAAGTAGCTGCCTTTCGGTAGCTCAGGCGTGATCTCGTACGGCGAGTTGCCGTGCGGCTCGTATCCATCGCGGATGCGCACGTAACCAACGCCCACATCCAGCAGCGCGCCGTCGCCAAAGCTTTGCTGGTCCCTCACATAGGGCAGCCACGCAAGCGTGTTGCGTTTCACGGTGCTCTGCTGCGGCGTCAGCGACGAGATTCCGTCGTACGGCGAATGATAGTTGTCGTAGAGCAGGCCGGCACTCACGATGTTGGCCGAAGTCAGATTCTCCTGCACCTTCACCAGATTGCTCCCGCGAATCAGCTCATCGGTGTTCTGATTGGCCGGCAGTTCCGAGATGTAGATATTGTCGTATTCCACTTCCGCGCCGTCGTACCACCACGCATGGTCCCGCACAATCGGGCCGGAGAACGTGAACCGCGGAACAAACTTGTCGAACCGGAGCCCATTCACCTCGCGAACCGACGGAATGAAGTTGGTCGCATTCACTCGGAACTTGTTATCGCCCATCCCGGTGTTGAGTGCGATCACTCCGCCCGTCGCGCGGCCGTACTCCACCGGATAGCGCGTGCTCTCCTCATCGATCGACCGCACCGCATCCGCGCTCACCCGCAGGCTCAGCGAACCGCCCAGCGGCGAGCGGATATCGAATCCGTCCATCGTGTCCAGCGTTTCCCACGTCTCCGATCCGGCTACGTGCACCTGCCCGGTCGCATCCGCAACCACCCCGGGATTGAACGGCAAAAGATTGCGGATGTCGCGCGAAGTCGGATAGGGAATGTTGACGATCTCCGGCGTGTTCATCGTGCTCTGGTCTGCCACCTGCTCGGTGTCGATGCCCGGCTGCGACGCCGTCACGTTCACCTCTTCGCGCACCATCTGCTCATGAGCCAGAGTCACCTTCACGTCGTTCAGCCCGGGATCGACCGCGCCCTCATCGGCCGCATAGAATCCGGCCTTCTCCACATGAACCCGGTACGGCTTCTCCTGCTGGAGCGCGTACCTGCAGCTTCCCGCGTAGTCCGTCCACAATTGCGCCGGTCCCAATCCAGCTTCGGTGATCGTCACCTGTGCGCCGGCCACCGCCTGCCCGTTCTCGTCGACCACTGTAAAAATCACGGGCGTTCGCGCAGCCAATGTCTGGCCACCCAGCAATGCCGCGCATGTCAGAAGAAGCAGACCCGCCGCCACCCGCCCGGCGTCGTCGAAACGCAGCATGAAAACAAGCCGGAACCCGCTCAAGACGCTCCGCATTGCCGCCAGTATAGCGCCGGCGCAGTTGTCGCGAATCATACGCAGGAATAGACGAGACTGCTCATTGGGAGGTGTGGCGAATGAACAAAAGTTCATCCTTCCGGATTCGCAGCGATCAAATCGCCGCTCGCTCTGTTGGCCTCAGAACCCTTACGATCCCGGCTGAATCCGGGTATAGTACTCCTGCGTCAGCTTCCGGCCCCCCGCGCCAAAACGCGCAGCGCGAATGATTCTCAGCTTGTGCGCGGCAAAGCTGGCCGTCGTCGCCAGAACTCCGAATCCATATTTCACGCTGCGTCTGAAATTGATCGACGAGGCTTCCGCGAAGTACTTCGTCGGGCACGAGATTTCGCCGATCCTGAAGCCGAACATCACAGCTTGCGCGATCATCTGGTTGTCGAAAACGAAGTCGTCCGAGTTTTCCAGCAGTGGCAGCGTCTCCAGCAGTTCCCGCGAGAAGGCCCGGAACCCAGTGTGGTATTCCGAGAGCTTGACGCCCAGGAACAGGTTCTGGAAGGCGGTAAGCAGGCGGTTGGCGACATACTTATAAAACGGCATTCCGCCTTTCAGCGCCCCCGCTCCCAGAATCCTCGATCCCAGCACCATGTCGTAGACGCCGCTCGCGATCATTCCCGCCATCGCAGGCACCAACGACGGCGTGTACTGGTAGTCAGGATGCACCATGACAACAATGTCCGCGCCCGCGGCCAGCGCCTCGCGGTAGCAGGTCTGCTGGTTGCGCCCGTAGCCGTAATTGGCATCGTGAATAAAAGTCTTCACGCCCAGTTGCCACGAGAGGGCCGCGGTCTCGTCCTTGCTGAAGTCGTCGACCAGAATCTTGATGTCAACCACATCGGACAGTTCGTGGACTGTCTTTTCCAGCGTCTTCTCGGCGTTATACGCCGGCATCACCACCGCGATTCGCTTCCCGTTGATCATGGCTTTGGCTCCTGCATCGGGTAGGGCGTTATCCTCGCCGGAATCGCATCCGGCTCCACCAGCCATACGCGCCGGTTCCGGAAGTAATGGATCAACTCTAAATTACCGGCAACATCCATTTCTCCCGTCCATACGACTTTGGAACCCGCTCAAGACGCTCCGCATTGCCGCCAGTATAGCGCCGGCGCAGTTGTCGCGAATCATACGCAGGAATAGACGAGACTGCTCATTGGGAGGTGTGGCGAATGAACAAAAGTTCATCGTTTCGGATTCCGCGCGTTCACGCCGTCACTTCAGCGCGATCTCGACTCTTCCGCCGGCGCGCACACTGAACCGGAAACAATCGCCCCAGCCAGCCAGATTGAGTGAGCGATCAGGAAATAGTAATTGATAAACGCCACCTTGTTTACGATCATCCAGATCAACAGGACAAACGCAAAACTGGCGGCATACATGGCTGGCGTACGTGCTGCCGCCAACAGGCAAAACACGATTGCCGACAAAATCAGCCCATAAATCACCCATGGCGGAACCTGCATGAACGCGACGAGGCTTAACGAATCCAGGCGAGCTGGCGCGCGCAAAAAAAGCACCACCGTGCCTTGAATAAAGCTGTGAAGGTCCCATAGGGCCAGCGGCGCTGTTATACACACTGCCACGGCTGCTGTCTTTGCCAACAGCTTCAGATTCTGTTTCCAGCCGGGAGGCTGAAGAAAGGAAACAAACGGTATCCCAACCACAACGAACTGCTTTGAAGCTAGGAAGACACCTAAGGCGAGCGGCAACCACCAACTGCGGCGCAATGCCGCGAAAACCGCGGCGGTTAAGCCAAGCAGAACAAAGGGCTCGATCCAGGAATTCATCTCCACCCAGAAACTGAGCGGGCTCAGCAGCAGGATACAGGCAGCGCCTATCGTCATCCGATTCGGTCGGAGCCTGACCATCAGCAGTGCGCTAAGCAGGACAGCGGCAATCTGCGAGTAACGCACGTCGCCCAATAAATAGCCGGGCAGAGCGAAAAGCAACGAAGCTGGCGGATAGTTATATCCCCAGTGCAATCTTCCGTCCCAGACCACAGTTGGCGGATAAAACCGTGTAACTTCCTCTGGCGTACAAATGTTTTCGTGAGTGATTGTGTAGGGATTAATACCGTGCAGGATCGCCTGGGCGCCGTCTCGTTGAAATAGGTATACGTCGATAAAGTCGCCTGAATGCATACCCAGGACGGCCACGGCTGCTAGGACGTGAATCGCAACCGCAACCCAGAACAGTTTTTTCCACGTCTCAATGCTCCGGCTCTTGCTGTTTCCCGGCATCCCCTTGCGCCGGGAGATTCGGTCCTGCAACCGAAGGACGCCCAACCCGAGGAAGAATAGCAAGGCCGGCGTCCAAAAGACCCAGAAGTATCCACCGCGCACGGATGCCCACACCACGGCGCATGCCAGGATTCCGGCGGCTGACACGATGAGCCATCTCCGAGGTTTCCACCCCGGTTCGTCCTCTCTGCAAAATGTCTGGCGCCGCGAGGTCCAAATCCCAAACCCACAAACCCCGATTGCGATCGCGAGAAGCGCCAACCCCAAAGCCTGGGAGCGCCCAGGCCAAAGCCCGCAATAGGCGCCCGTCCATACAAAACAGGCGGCGGCAAACAGGTAAGCGCCGCTGGCTTTTTGTCGATTCACTTGCGTCGCATTCCGCTGCGTATCAATAGCTGGTGCCTCCACGAGGGCGTCTCTATTCCGCGTCATTTGAAACTTCTGGCTTCCCCCTCGCTCGTCTCAGCCGCTTTCGGCCGGGGTTTTCGAATCCGATTTGTGGTCGAGTATATCCCGGCTTACTGGCCGCGACCGCGGAGATGCGCCGAGCGCCTCTCAGGCGTGCACGTTGGATTCAACGACGTCTTCCACGTGAACCGCGTCGGCCCTCAAGTAAGTCCACAAATAAAAAACGCCCATCGCCAGCAACGCAATCGACTCCGGTCGTCTCAGTACGACCGCCAGCAACTGCCCCCCAAACCCGGCTGTGCTTACGCGCAGCGAATCGGCCAGCGTTTTGAAAACCGCCAGTGGAACATCCCCTGCAAACACGGTCGCCGCGGTTGTGATCCAGAATGCAATCTTCCCCGGCCGGTCACGCCTGGCCCACAACATGCAACACGGAGGAATAGCCAGCATCACCAGCTTGGCATCCCACGGCCGGTGATACGTAATCAACAATGTGAAAGCCGTTACGGCTGCTTGCGCCAGCCAGGCCTTTTGGACGGAAAAACGCGTCCGCAGCGTCCAGATCGACCACCCAAGCAAAAGTGCCCCACAAAACAAGTAACTGGCGATGTTATAAAAGCGCGGGTCATCGCGGAAAATGCTGATCGCGGCCTGCAGATCGACCACCGTATTGATGGAACCATTCGACATGGAGTTAGGACCGGGCTCGTTCATGCCGCCGTGCGCTGAGATCGTGGCGAGATTGGCGCTCCAATCGTGCATCCATTGCGGCGCCACATGCGATACCCACAAAACCGCCGTCAGGCCGATAACTGCCGTGATGACGGCGCTCTGCACCGCCCGCTTACGATAAGCTCCGCCCGCTAATACGAAATAGAGCCAGATCAGGCCCCCGTCATGAGGCTTCACCGCAAGGCTCAGTCCAAGACAGACCACCCCAATCCACACAAAGCGGTTTTCCAGAAAACACCACACCGCGATCCCGCAAAGCCCCACGACGATTCCAGCGGTATTCCCCGTGGCAAAGATGGCTTCGCAATTGACCGCAAGAATACAGGCAAGGAACGTCGCGACCTGCGGCGCGTGGCTCGCGCCCGCGTTCCACATCAGCAGAATGGCGAGACTGAAAACGCAGCCGGTCACCAGCATCCAAAGGATGTGCGCCGGCCCCCATGAAAGCACCGCGAATGGCGCCACGATAACGAACGTAGTGGGCACATTGACGTAGAGTGTGATGGCCTGGAGATAGAACGGAGTGTCCGGGGGACGTTGGCCCTCCTCCGACAGATACTCGCGTTCGAGGTCGCTTACGTTGTATGGATTATGCTGGTGCATCAGGCAGCGGGTGCCCGCGTAAACGGCCCGAAAATCAGTCCATGCGTTCCCGCCGCGCCCAATCGAGACACCCCACAGGATCGAGATCGCGAGGCACAGAAGCACCCAGATCAAACCTTGCCGGTGCAATTTCCCCATGCTGGTCCTCTCGCACAATTTTATGACCCCGCTCGTCGCTCGGCAGCAGACGCATTCTCCCGCCTCGGCTCAAACGCGGCTCAAGCTTTTCGTCCGATAACGAGGAACTGCTTTCCAAAAATCGGCCATGCTGCGGGCAAGCTTAGATACAGCTTCAGCGTCCACGCCGGATACTCGCGTCCCTGCGACATGGTGTAAGGCAGGAATCGCGGAACCGCCAGCTCAATCTCATAGCCGCAACTTGAAAGCGCCTCGGCGAGAGAGCGCTCCGTCAACTCCACATAATGATCGAAAAAATCCCAGTAAGCGCCAGGGATATATTTGATGTTCGGTCCCATCGCGATGAAGCGTCCCCCGGGCTTCAGGCACCGGTGCGCGTTGGCCAGCACCGCTCTCACCGCATCTTTATTGGGTAGGTGCTCCAGAAAATTACTGGTGAACACCGCATCCAACCCCTCATCCGGCACCGGCCACGGATCCGAACAGTCCTGCTGCAGCACGGTCACGCCGGGCGCCGCCTGCTTGTGGACGTCGGGATTCAGGTCCATGGCATACTTTTGGCCGGCAATGGCATTGTTGATGAACTCGCAGTAACCTGCGCCCAGATCGAGCACCGTGCCCGTCGAGGGAAACCATTGTCCGAAGTACGGCGCGAGCACTCGCCAGACCTTCGTCCGGTAGTCTGCTTTGCCCGCAAAACGGTTACTGTAGATTCGTTGCAGAGTGCGTTCTTGGCAGTCACCCGGGGATTTCATTCTCTGTTCCAAAGATCCCGGCCAGTGTACACGAACTACCCCGGAGAATACGGCCTGTTGATCTCGCTTCGTCAACCTGCTGTGCCTGCCCAAAAACATGGGAGAGCTTAAGCCGTCAGGCGCGAAGCCTTCCGGCACAACCTGCTGTGGAACGCAGCAAAGTCTTCTTCCCGCTACAGCATTTTCGGAATTGCTGTTGACCGAGAGCACATACAAAAGTGGCTTTTCCCTCAGCCGGGGCCCCCGCAGACAGGTCTTCGTCTGTGGGGGTGGAAGTAAAAGCCACCTTTCAATGCACTCAAGAAGTCAACGTGTATTCCGAAAATGGTCCAACCGCGTCAATTACATTCCAGGCGCGGCCTGCTCGGCTACTCTTGCGACGCTAACCAAGAGACGAGCTGATGGTGTTGAATACCGTGTTCACGGCCGTGGCGATATGGTTGACGCCACTGATGCAAACCAGTGCGATCAGGGCGATCAGCAGCGAATACTCCACCAGATCCTGGCCTTCCTCGCGGTTCTTCAGGCCCTGGAACTTCGTAAGCAGCTTCAAGATTGTATTGTTCATGGGTTGACCCTCCGTTTCGGTGATCTTTCGTCCTGTGCCGGCGTGCGGCGCGCCCTTAATTTCTGAAACCCAATGCCCGCATCTTTCACTTTCCAGACTTAAACAAGTCAAGCCGATAAAGAACCCACGTTATGTGCGCTCTCGCCGACTGCTTCGTGCTTCCCGTTTCTTTGAGTTCTGTACCTTTGTGGGAGGGGTACGCCCCGGCTCGAGGCCGGAAGCGTAACCCTCCCACGAAGTGCTGAGGTTTTTTGACAGATCAGACGATTGGCAATTACGCCCCAAGCGAGCCGCTGATGGTGTTGAACACACCGTTCACAGCCGTGGCCACATTGTTGACACCGGTGATGCACACGAGTGCGATCAGGGCAACCAGCAATGCATACTCAACCAGGTCCTGGCCTTCCTCGCCGTTCTTCAGGCCCTGGAATTTCACGTACATCTTCAGAAGTGAGTCGTGCATTTCTTTTTCTCCTTGGTGATATTCCGGCCCGAGCCGGCAAATTGAGCATCCGCGACCTCTCGCGGCGTTGCAGACAAGAACAGGTGCTCAGGACTTTCGCCTTGTCCGGTTGGTTGTCGCCCTGTTATGAGCGGTTATCCTTAGGCTGGTTGACGCGATCCGCGGTTCTTCCGGTTGCGCCCCTCGCCAAGGGGCCGAGCTTGCTCAAACTTTGCGGTTGAATCCCTACGCCCCAAGCGAGCTGCTGATGGTGTTGAACACACCGTTCACAGCCTTGGCCACATTGTTGACACCGGTGATGCACACGAGTGCGATCAGGGCAACCAGCAATGCATACTCAACCAGGTCCTGGCCTTCCTCGCCGTTCTTCAGGCCCTGGAATTTCACGTACATCTTCAGAAGTGAGTCGTGCATTTCTTTTTCTCCTTGGTGATGTTCCGGCCCGAGCCGGCAAATTGAGAATCCGCGATTCTCGCGGTCTTGCGAACAAGAACAGGTGCTCAAGCCTTTCGTCCTCGTCCGGCTGGTTGCTGCTCCGTTATGAGCGGTAATCCTTAGGCGGCGAGATGCGATCCGCGATTCTGCCGGTTGCGCCCCCGCCGCCAAGGGGCTGAGGTTCCTGAGAACTTTGCGGTTGAATCCCTACGCCCCAAGCGAGCTGCTAATGGTGTTGAACACATCGTTCACAGCCGTGGCCACATTGTTGACACCGGTGATGCACACGAGTGCGATCAGGGCAACCAGCAATGCATACTCAACCAGGTCCTGGCCTTCCTCGCCGTTCTTCAGGCCCTGGAATTTCACGTACATCTTCAGAAGTGAGTCGTGCATTTCTTTTTCTCCTTGGTGATTTTCCGGCCCGAGCCGGCAAGTTGAGAATCCGCGATTCTCGCGGTGTTGCGAACAAGAACAGGTGCTCAAGCCTTTCGTCCTCGTCCGGCTGGCTGCTGCTCCGTTATGAGCGGTAATCCTTAGGCGGCGAGACGCGATCCGCGATTCTGCCGGTTGCGCCCCTCGCCAAGGGGCCTAAGTTCTCAAAACTTTGCTGCTAATCCCTACCCCAACGAATTGCTGATGTTGGTGAACACCAGGTTGACCGCCGTGGCGACCTTGTTCACTCCGGTAATGGCTGCAAGAGCAATCAGGGCAACCAGAAGGGCATACTCAACCAGATCCTGGCCGTCTTCACGGGAAACCAGGTTCTGAAACTTGATGAAGAGCCCCAAAAAATAGGTATTCATTGCACGTCTTTCCGAGCGATAGATATCCCAGCCTCAGCCAGGCGCTTCTTAGCTTGCATCTCGCGTGCCATACTTCACTAAAAACACCAGCGATGTAGAATCAGCACCTTACGAGAGACTCCTTTGCGGTGCGCATTCATGTTGACCTTTGCGACTGTATACCCGCGTTTACAGCCGGATACTCGCCGACCGGCAATGTATACAGCCCCGGCGGCCTTCGTCCCCTGAACTGCCGCTCTAGAACCTCGTCCAAAACCAATTCGAATCCCCGGCCTCGTTACGCTTGCGCTGACACGCCGTTGCATCTTCATGAACTCAATGAACTTTCAGGTGCCCGCTTCCCCCGGTTTAGCCGCGGCAACTGCCGTAAAATAGCCTCCATGGCCAACACGCTGGATCGCCCTCCAGCACATCGCCGCAGCGACTTCGCTGAAGTTGCGATTGCCACTGTCGCCGGCTTGGCGCTTGCCGTCACCATCCTTTACTTCTTTGCTGTCCCCGTTGCAGGCAAATTAGCGGCCAATCGCGACTTCCTTTCCTACTGGGCCACCGGTCTCCAGCTCGTCCACCACCGCAACCCCTACGACCGCGACGCCATATGGGCAATCGAGCACGCCGCCGGCCTCGACCCGCGCACCGTCCTCATCATGCGCAACCCGCCTTGGGCGCTGCCTCTCGCTTACCCGCTCGGTTTTCTTCCCCTGCGCTTTGCCGGCATCTTATGGACCCTGCTCCTTCTCGCCTGCCTGCTCGTCTCTATCCGCATCGTCCGCGAGCTCCACGGCTCCCCGCACGGCCGCATCCATTGGCTCGCCTTCGCCTTCACTCCGGCCATCATCTGCCTCACCATGGGCCAGACTTCCCTCTTAGCTCTCGTGGGTCTCGTTCTGTTTCTGCGCTTTCACCCGCGGCGGCCCTTCGCTGCCGGAGCGGCGCTCTGGCTCTGCGCCCTCAAGCCGCATCTCTTCCTGCCCTTTGGCGCGGCGTTGGTTGCCTGGATCGTCGTCTCCCGCAGTTACCGGCTCCTCGCCGGAGCCGCCTCCTCCGTCGCACTCACCAGCGCCGCCGCCTTCCTCATCGACCCCACGGCCTGGACCGATTACGCGCGCCTGATGCGCTCGCCTTCTGTCGAGAACCAATTCATTCCCTGCCTCGCTGGCGCCCTGCGCCATTGGCTCCGCCCTCACGCCACCTGGCTGCAATACCTGCCCGCCGCCCTCGCCTGCCTCTGGGCGCTCGTCTACTTCTGGCACCGCCGCGCTCATTGGGACTGGCTCACTAGCTCCAGCCTCCTCATCCTCGTCTCGCTTCTCGCCACCCCATACTCATGGCTCTACGACCAATGCCTGGCCATACCCGCGCTACTCCATGGCGCTTATGCCACCCGCTCTCGCAAACTGCTGGCGATTCTCGCTCTCCTCATCCTTGCCGCCGACATCGAAATCTGCTTCGTCAAAATCACCTCGCCCCTCTTTCTCTGGACCACCCCCGTCTGGCTCGCCTGGTACCTCCTTGCCCGCGCCACCGCCGCGAAACAACCCGCCCCTGCGCCTGCGCCCACTCCCATCGCGTCTCCCTGACCCGCTCCCCGCTGACCCGCTCCCTTGCTGTCTCGCTCCCTCAAATGGAAAAGATGTAGCGCCGGCCTCCTGGCCGGCTGTAGTGGCGGCGTCCTCGCCGCCAGCCGCGCACAACAACTGATCACTGTCCGCTGTTCACTGTTCACTGTCCACTATTGAACCCCTTGGTTCGCGCTCGGCGCCAATGACACCTCTTCCCTCGCGAGCGCCACACACGCCGCACCTATAATTGCGATGAACCGCTACAGAAAGGTCCGTCATCCGTGGCCGGCAAGCGCGAATTCACTGCACTCTTCATTGCCATTGCCTGCGCGCTCGGGGCGGTCTACACCACTCTCTTTCTCAGCACCCTGTCCTTCAATCCCGCCATCGTCGCCCGCCGCGACTTCATCGTCTACTGGGCCACCGGACATCAGCTCGTCCAGCACGGCAATCCCTACGACCCCGATGCCCTCAACCGCATCGAGCGCGACGCGGGATTCCGCGGCCCCGGTTCCTATTACATGCGCAACACTCCATGGGCCTTGCCGCTGGCCTACCCGCTCGGCTACTTCTCGCCCACGGCCTCCGCTCTTCCCTGGTCGCTCGTGATGCTCGCCCTTCTCATCGCCTCCGTGCGCATCCTCTGGGAGCTCTTCGGCTCCGTGGGCAGTCGTCTCGACTGGCTTGGTTACTGCTTTCCCCCCGCGCTGTTCTGCGTCAACCTCGGCCAGACCTCCATCCTCCTTCTCTTCGGACTCGCCGTCTTTCTCCGCCTGCACAAATCCAGCCCCTTCGTTGCCGGCGCCGCGCTCTGGCTCTGCACTCTCAAGCCGCACCTGTTTCTTCCCTTCGCCCTCATCCTGCTCATCTGGATCTTCGTCTCCCGCAGCTATCGCATCCTCGCCGGGGGCGCCGCGGCATTCGCCGTTGGCGCGCTCATCACTTCCCTCATCGATCCAGCGGCATGGAGCCAGTACACCTGGTACATGCGAACCTCGGTCATCACCCGCGAGTTCACGCCCTGTCTCGGCGACTTCCTTCGCGATCGAATCAACCCCTCCGCCGAGTGGCTCGCATTCGTTCCCGCCGGCCTGGGCTGCATCTGGGCTCTCGCCTATTTCTGGCCGCGCCGCCACGCATGGGACTGGCTCGAGCACGGCTGCCCGCTTCTGCTCGTCTCCCTTCTCGTCGCCCCCTTCGGCTGGATCTTCGATCAATCCCTCGCTCTGCCCGCAATCCTCTTCGCCGTCTCGCGCAACCCGTCTCAAACCATGCTTTCGATCCTTGCGTTCATCTACATCCTCATTGAAGTCCACCTCGTCTCGCCGTTCGGGCTGCATTCGGCCACGTATCTCTGGATTGCCCCGGCCTGGCTCGTCTGGTATTTGCTCGCGCGCGCCTCCGCTCGCCGGGCTGCCATCACGGCAGTGTCAGCCTCATAAACTCTACGCGGCGCTCACCATCGCGCTCGCCGTCTTTCTAATCTCTGGTCCCTAATCCCTGTCTGTACGGCCGGGCAGATTCCTGACATTTCAGACCGGGCACATCCCTGACACTTCTTCCTTCTCAGGAAGGTTTTTGTTTTTGTCTTGGGGTCGAGGGCAAGCTTGCCCTCGACCCCAAAATGGGTGC
>Ga0208034_1000094_pt1 | contig 89179 bp, 78 predicted proteins | sample June2015DPH_8_10_FD_184699 | JGI IMG/M metagenome (GOLD analysis project Ga0208034, IMG submission 184699) | Peatland microbial communities from SPRUCE experiment site at the Marcell Experimental Forest, Minnesota, USA - June2015DPH_8_100... | ecosystem: Environmental > Terrestrial > Soil >... | reverse complement strand
CGCCCCTGTAAAGGGGGTAGGTCGGCACTACAACGGCTTATCGAGAAGGCGGGATTGACCAGGAAGAGGTTAGACCGACGTGCAGATCAAATTTTTCTCAAAATAGTTCTCAGCTGCGAAGGTTCGGTTACTATCCGCCCGCGTGCATCCTCCGCCTCGTGCTGGATCATCACTCGGCGCACCTTTCCAGGCAGACGCAGGCCTATTTGGCCACTCGTCCCAATCGGTTCAAATACCTACTGACGCCCACCCCTGGCTCCTGGCTGAACATGGTGGAGACCCTTTTCGGCAAAATGGCGCGAACCTTCTTGCGGCACCTTCGCGTGCAATCGTGGGAGGAGCTGCGGGCTCGAATCCTGCTGGGGGTTTCCGAAATTAACGCCGCACCCGTGGTTCATCGCTGGAAGAGGTTCGACGCTTTGATGACATAATATGAACATGTTTTAGTGAAACGATATGCTAGCCAGGATTTCTCACGGCGGGTCGGGGCCAGAAGGCAGGAGGCGGCAGGCGAAAGGCCCAGCCTCATGCGTACGCTAAACAATGGAGGGAGCGATCTTCAGTGCTATCATTCTGAACGTGGATGACGGGGGGGCTATTCGTATTGTCAGGGGCGGGCTGCCATTGCGGGCTTGTTTTTGCGCGCCCTACAAGGGCACAAGATCGTAGCCGGAGGCAATGCTCAAAGACGAGAGGCGAAAACTCCTACTTTACCCTCCCTATTTTGCCTCACAAATGGGAACACTTTGTGATACCTTTCCATTTTGCAACAAAAGTTCAGATGGAGATTTCACGTCATTTCGCTCTCTGCTAGAGAGGTACACCAAGAGCGAGGAGGGTGGCCATGAGACAGCGTCATGCGATTGTGATTTCCATGGGGATGCTTCTGGTCGCGGCATTTTCGGCCTCGTGTCAGAAGCCTCTTCACCAAGAGACAGAGAAATACATCTTAGTGTCCGCGAATATCAAGCTTGAGTACTGGCAAGATGCGGGGGCGGGATTCGAGGACGCCGCGCGCGGATTGGGTGTGAAGGCAGCCTTCCGAGGGCCCGTATACTATTCGCCCGAGGAAGAACTGAAAGTCTTCAAGGAAGCGGCGGCGCAACACCCTACGGGAATTCTGGTGTCGCCGGCGCGCCCGGAGCTTTTCAACGCCGCTATCAACGAGGCCATCGGCGCGGGAATTCCCGTGATCACGCTGGATACGGACGCGCCCGATTCCAAGCGGATCCTTTATATCGGTACGGACAACCGCCAAGCGGGCATGGAAAGCGGAAGACAAATCGCGACCTTGATGAACGGCAAAGGGCGGTTGGTGGTCATCACGGTTCCCGGCCAGCTCAACGTGGAGGAACGCCTGCGCGGCGCGCAGGAAGTTTTTGCGAAATACCCCGGCATCAAGATCTCGCACACGCTCGACGACCAAGGCGATCGGCGCACGGCGGTTGATTTGCTCTCCGACTTGCTTAAAACCAAGGAACCCGTCGACGGCATCCTGTGCTTGGAGGCATCGGGCGGCCCGGCCGCGGGCGAGATGGTGCAACGGTACGACTTGATTGGCAAGGTTCCGGTCGTCGCCATGGACCGGAACCCGGAGACACTCGATTTCATCCAGCAAAAAGTGATCTCCTTGACGATCGGACAGAAGCCCTACACGATGGCGTTCTACGGCCTGCGTTTCCTCGACGACTTGCACCACAATGTCGTGCACGAGTTCAAGGACTGGCAGACGGCGCCCGCTTCACCCCTGCCGACGCGCGTGGATACCGGCACCAACGTGATTAACGCGAGCAATCTGGCAGCATTTCGAGCCGCCACGAAGAGTCAGCAGAACCCGCTTTGACCCTGGGTGAAGCGAGTATTTCGGGCAGATGTGCGGAGTGGCGCCAATATACCAGCGTGCCCCGTTAGGCCATGCCTTTGCCCCTTGCGTTCCCTTCTGTACTTTAGTGAAACCAAGAGGCGCGGTGGTCGCTGCGCGTGTCGCCAATCTCTTGGGTGGTAATTCAGAAGCCAGCAAACACATCGTTGACGTCGCCCTCGACCCTGCGCGTTCGATTGCCGTTCTCAGCGGCAGAGTACCCTTCCGCGCCAAGGAAGCCGCAGAAATCTATCGGGAGGGGTGGGCGCCGGGAGTGCGGTTGCTCAACGACCAACGAGATGTAGCCGATGAAGCATGCGCCAGTACCGGGATTCATCACATTACTTTGCAGGAATACGATCGGATGGTATTGGAAGGGCTGGGTATCCCGATGGGCGCTGTCCGGAACCTGGAAACTCCCACCACGAGCACCTTAAGCAACCTGTATGCCAAGCCCAATAGCCCAGGATTGATCATCCCAAACCTGGAAACCGACAGCCGCGCGGCTTTGCACTTCTCCGAAAGCCGCGGTGCACCTGACTGATCCTTGCATTCGGAGCCGGTCGCGTGTACGTTAGCGGCCGCCCAGTTAATGAGAACAGAAATTCTGGATAAACAGTATGATGATGCGAATGAAAGATGATTCCGGAAAAGTGACTCGACCTGCGGAAGTTCCTGTCCGCGGCGCTCGAAGTTCCCCCGCGCCCCTCTGTGGTTCTCGGCTGAAAACGTTCGGAAAAGCGATTTTGTGCGTCGCCATGATTCTGTCTGTTGCTTGGCTGACACTCTGCGTCTGGCTCAGCCGCGAACTACCGCCTGTTTTCACGGCTGCGGAATTGACTCAGTTTGTTCCCTCTTGGCCAAGGGGCTTCCTCTGGGGCACTGCCATTGCTGCCCATCAAGTCGAGGGAGGACAGCACAACGATTGGACGCGGTTCGAAGAGCAACCTGGTGCGATTACAAGTGGCGAGAGAAGTGGCCGGGCCGACGATATGTGGAACCGGTTCCCGCAGGACGTCGTGCTGATGAAGGCGCTGCGCGCAAACGCCATACGGCTATCGATCGAATGGAGTCGCGTGGAGCCGGTCAAAGGGAAATGGGATGAGCCCGCGTGGACTCGCTATATCGAATGGATGCATCTTCTCAGTCAGAACGGCATCACGCCTATGGTGACCCTCCTGCACTACACGCTCCCAGTGTGGATGGCTGACAGGGGAGGATTGACCGCGCTCGACTTTCCGGAGCGGTTCGTCCACTTCGCTGGAGAGGCGGCCGCACGGCTGGGACCAGATGTGCACGTGTGGTGCACCATCAACGAGCCCAATTATCATGTGCATCATGCATACATTGCAGGGAACTACCCGCCCCAACAGAGGTCGGCCGTCGAAGCGGCGAAGGCATTCGCGGGTCTCCTCCGCGCCCATGCCTTGGCGTCCCAGGTCATCCGCAAGCACGATCCGGCAGCAAGAATAGGTGTAGCCATTAGCCTCACTGACTATCAGCCTGCTTCACGCTGGTCGCTACCGGATTGGGTCGCCACAACGAGACAGGCCGACGAAGATAACTGGGCCTTCTACGATTCGATTAAGTCTGGCCGGATCAGATTCAACCTCTCCAGCGCGGCGTCCTCAAACACCGTGGCGTCAAACAGCTATTTGAACGCGGTTAATCGACCTGCTGATTCGTCTGCGTCTTATGACGAGCCGTTGCCCGGACTTCTGGGCTCGGCGGATTGGTTCGGAGCCAACTACTACGATCGAAACTTGGTCAGGTTTGCGCCATTCTCCCGAGGCTTTCTGCAGATACGCGAAGGACCCGGTCCAAAGGGGGATCTCGGATGGGAGATTTATCCCGAAGGTTTGTTATCGCTGCTTCAATCGGTATGGACTCGCTATAAACTTCCTTTGTATATCACGGAGAACGGCCTTCCTGATGCGGCCGGCACGAAACGGGCCGCATTCATCCGAGCGCACGCGTATGCTGTTTCCCGGGCAATCGCTGAGGGCGTACCGGTCAAGGGCTATTTCTTTTGGTCGTTCGTTGACAATTTCGAGTGGGTGGACGGCTTTGCTCCGAAATTTGGTCTCTACCGCGTGAATTATACGACTCTCGATCGCCAGCTTGCGCCCGGAGCTGAGGAATTCATCAAGCTGGCGCCCCAATAAGTTAGCAGACATGCCGTACAAGTCTCCTGGGGCGGCCACTCATTTGCACGCGCCCAACGTGTGTAGGGGATCGGTTGTGCCGTGTTGGTCACGATGTCTACAACAAGTGGCCTTTGTTCGCAGTAAGTTTCAAGACATTCCAGAAATCCGGACGGTAGCCGATCGGATAGTTAATGGGACCCAGAATAACGCCCGAGATTGCGCCCTGTGTTTCGAGACTACATTCCCCACATTCCCCGGTTTGATGGACCTCCCCCGTCCACGCACAGAGCATCAAGAGGGTCCAGTGCATAGTCGTGGCGTATCACCTCAGGCCATTCTGCGCTATGATGCTTCTGGTCCCAACGATCCTGATCACTGGTGGCGTTCCACCCACGACCGTCAAGAAGTTGAACACAAGGTTCCTTGATTGATCAACACATTTCTGGGCTTCGCCGTTAGACCCAGGCGGTAGTGAACGGGCAGGACTCTCTAAACTGCAAGGCTCTCATGATTGGGAGCTATTCAACGTGCGACGTGCGGTCGTTTCAATCGAGGATTTAACAAGTCATTTGCCTTTGGCGAGTACTTGCGGAGACTCTTCGAGGACGGGGCCCAAAGTGCAGCTCTTTCAAACGTCCTGTAGGGTGTCAATCTGGAAGTTCAGGAGGGGAAGGTGTTGGGATTTCTGGGGCCGATTGGGGCGGGAAAAACCACTTTGACCGATATCCTGGCGACGCTGTTGGTACCCACGAGCTGCCGCGACTTCTCGGGCATGACCCGCAACTGCTGCTCATCACTTACCCCCTGATGGGCAGGCGGGCGGCTTTGCTGGAGCATGCCTAGATTGCCTTCTTGTTTCCTCATGCCGGAATCCTGGCAGGTTTCAGCCTGGTGGGCCTGCCCCGTTGAGCCTGCTGGGGTTTAATGGGGGCATTCGCTGGGCGAAGATCTGCGAGACGCTAAGTCATTTCTGAGGAGCCATGCCTCAAGACCTCTCTCCGGAGGATCAACTCTGTCTACTGCTTGCTCGCGGGCAACTCTCACCCGACGTGCGGGCGCGGGCGTTGGAATTGCTTGCGGGTCCTCTCCGGTGGCCCCCCTTGCTGAAGCGAGCCGAAGAGCATCAAGTCCTCCCTCTGCTTTACCGGAGTCTCCGGACATTAGAATTTCAAGGCGTCCCAAGCGAGGTGCAGGCCAAGCTAAAGGCTGATTTCCGCGTCAACGCTGTTCGCAATATGCTTTTTGTCTCTGAGCTGACGCGAGTACTTCGATTCCTAAGCGAGGCTGGCATCCGCGTTCTCCCACTCAAGGGCGTCGCGCTGGCAGAGTCGCTTTATGGCGATCCCGCCTTTCGCTTCTGTTCTGACATTGATATTCTGGTTCCGGCCAGCGAAGCCCTGCTCGCCCGCCGACTGCTTCTCGCCCAGGGCTATACCAGTCCGTTCACCGAGGATTTCTTTCTTAATCATCAGTTCCACGCCAGCGCCGATTCCCCATTGCTAGCTTATAAAGGGAGCCTTTCCTACTTCCTGGAACTTCATTGGACGCTTCTCCAGCACTCGTCAAAGGACGCGGAAGCAATGCAGGACCTGTGGTCTCTGGCTCGCCCGCGAGACTTTTTCGGAGTCAAGGCCTACAGTCTGACACCCGAGTGGGATTTCCTGTACCTGGCTGGCCATGTCGCCTATCACAAATGGCAGACTCTCAAGTGGGTCGCGGACATCCACGATCTATGTGTATCAGCATCCATCGATTGGCAGTGGGTGCGAGAGAAGGCCGAGCGCTTTGACCTCGACTTGGTGGTGGGGTCAACGCTTGCGGTGTGCACAGCGCTGTTCGGAACGCCGGCGCCCCCCAACTTTTCTGCCGTCGCGCTCCCGGCCGGAGTCCAGCTCTTTCCGAATTCCCTCAACCCCTCTGAATCATGGAACGCGCCTCTCTTCTACCCCAAGCTCCTAAAGCGGCCCTCAGAAAGGTTGCGCTGGTTCGCGGAAATGTTCTTCGTCGCCAGGCAAGCCGACCAGGTGTTCTTCCATCTGCCCGCTTCTCTCGACTTTCTTTACTTTCTGCTCCGCCCACTGCGCTTGGCCTGCAAGTGGTCCTGGCTGTTTCTGGCGGCCGGCTTTGGTCGTTTGCGGCAGTGGTTTCGCTTTTCCGCAAGATGACCTGAAGCGGCAAGTTTACCTCGGCACAGGGCGGCTTCTCCCTGCGGAGGCGCGGAGGCGCAGGGATTTGAAAACAAATAGCCTTTTCTCTGCGCCTCAGCGCCTCGGCGGTGTAAGCGTCTGAAGTCGGCCGTCTTGACAGGTGATATGTGGACGTAGGTGTCCACTTGTAGATCCTGGTGGACACTTGGGACGCAGGGATTGTTATTTCCGGTCGGAGCGGTGGTCACCGCCTGGTGCGGCGACGTTCCAGGGTAGCAACTCGTCGATGTGGTTAATGGGATGGTCGGCGATGCGTGAGAGCACGTCGTGCAGATAGCTCTCCGGCTCGAGGCCGTTCAATTTCGCCGTGCCGATCAGGCTGTAGAGGGCGGCGGCGCGCTCACCGCCCGCGTCGGAACCTGCAAAAAGGTAGTTCTTGCGTCCCAGAGCGACGGCACGCAGCGCTCGTTCGGCGGCATTGTTGTCGATCTCCAGGCCGCCATCCTCCGCGTAGCGCGTCAGCGCCTCCCAGCGGCCCAGCGCATACTTCACCCCTGCCGTCGTATCCGATTTCTGCGACAGCTTGGTCAAACAGTTTTCTACCAGTCGCGCAACGAGGCCAGCAGAGGCTTGGCGCGGGCCTGCCGGACCTGTTGCCGCTCGTTGGGCGGACGCCCGCGGATCTCACTCTCAATGGCGTACCGAGCGGCGATCCGTTCGAGAGCTTCGTGCGCAGCCGGCGATTGGTGAGCAACCTGTGAAGATCGTAGAATTTTCTTCTAACGTGCGCCCAGCAGGCGGCCTCTCGAATGCGTCCGGTCTCATACACGTTATCGAACCCCGCATAGCCATCCGCCTGCAGCGTGCCCGCGAAGGGGATCAAGTGACCTTGGGGATGCTCGCCCTTGCGATCGGGCGAGTAGGCGAACCACACCCCCGGTGGCGTGGCGTCCCCGGCGGGCCGGTCATCACCAACATAGGTCCACCGTCGCCCCGTTTTCGTTTCTCCCAGGCCGGGCGCTAGGACTGGCACCGGGGTGTCGTCGGCGTGCAGCTTCGCCGCACTCCTCACGTGACGCCGTAGCGCCTCCACCCACGGGGCCAGCAACTGGCTCGCGCCGCCCACCCCGTCCGCCAATGTGGCGCGCTCCAGTTCCACGCCTTCCCGCGCGTAAATCTCTTCCTGGCGGTACAAAGGAAGGTGGTCGCCGTACTTTGACACCAGCACGTGCGCCAGTAACCCCGGTCCTGCCAGGCCCCGTGCGATCGGACGGCTCGGCGCTTCCGCCTGCACGATCTTGTCGCAGCGCGAGCAGGCGAGCTTCGGCCGCACCTGCCGGATCACTTGGAAGTGGGCCGGCACGTATTCCAGCATCTCCGAGACATCTTCCCCCAAAGCCTTCCACTCGCCACCGCTATCCGGACAGCTTGCTTCCTGCGGAAAAATGTTGCGCACCTCGCGCGGCAGATGAGCCGGCAGCGGTCGCCGCCTGGGCTTTCCGCCATCCGCAGCGCGCTCTGTAACCTCGCGCGTTGGGGAAGCAACCGTGGTCTCCGCCTGCGCGCTTTCCAACTCGTCCAGCTGCAACTCCAACTGCTCGATCTGCCGTTCCAGCTTTTCCGACCGACGCCCGAACTACATCCGCCGCAGCTTGGCGATCAGCAACTGCCAGCGTTCGATCTCGGCTTGGCGCCAGGCCAGCTGTTCGTCTTTGGCGTGAAGCTGCTCGCGCTGAACCAGAATCTCTTCCTCTTGCCCGGCGAGCGTTCGCTGTTGCGCGAGGATGAGAGCCTTCAAGGCTTCGGGGTTGAGCGTGTCGAGATCCGGAAGGGCGGCGCGCGCGGTCATCGTGCCCGCAGTATGCCAGATATTCTTTGATAGGCAAGAAGAAAACATACGAAAATGCAATATCCGCGACAAATATATGCAACCAGAGAAGGCCCTGACTGACACCCCTGACTTACACCGCCATCTGTGGCGCATAGCTGCGGGCCGGACGTCGCCAATCGATTCCTTCCCGCAACATGGAGAGCTGTGCGGGCGTCAGAGAGACCACGCCACGGCTGGCCTGCGGCCAGATGAAGCGGCCACGCTCCAGCCGCTTGGCGAATAGACACCGCCCGTCCCCCTCCCACCAGAGGACTTTGATCAGGTCGCCGCGTCGCCCGCGAAACACAAACACCTGCGCCGAAAACGGATTCTCCTCCAGCGCCGTCTGCACCCTCCCGCTCCGTCCCACAAACCCGCGCCGCATGTCCGTCACGCCCGCCACAATCCAGATCTTCGTCCCTGCCGACAGCCCGATCATCCCCGCAGCGCCTCCAGAACCACCCGCAGGGTCTCCGTATCCACGCACACCGTCAGTCGCAGTTGCCCCTTCGGAAGCTCCACCTGAATCATGCCGGAGAGGGTTCGCGGTGTCTGCGGATCTTTGCGGTCCGCTCCCGCCCCCGACACGCGAACCGCCAACAATCCGGGCGTTGCACCCTTCCCGGGTTTCAGCAGCTCTTGCTGATCCCGGCACCGCCAAGCGAACACTTGGTTGGCGTTCACACCGCGCGCCCGCGCCACACGAGCGACCGACGCACCCGGCGCCAAAGTCTCTTCCACGATTTGGCGCTTCAGCTCAGGACTGCGGTGCTGCCTCTTGGCTGTGGGAGGTGCCTTACGGGAGGAAACGGCATCAATTACTGCGGGTTTAGAAGCATCCATCAGACCTCCAAGTGGACACAACCAGAGTGTCCACTTGGAAGAATGCCCACTAACACCAAACACGTCTAGCGGTAGTTTACTGCGAAAGGGCTAAAAAAATCGGGATGTCGTTGAGTTCTCATGGAGTTGCCATGAGAGGGCTGTATTACCCACGTGGGGCAGTAGCGAGTTGTGGCAAGCCCAGGGTTTCGGCCAGGCCTTTTTGGATGAGGCTCTGGGTGGAGAGGATGGTGGCGGTGCGATAAGGGCCTGGACCCTGGGCAGGGTACAAGAGCACGAACTGCTGGATTTGTTCTAACTCTTTCTGCAGCTCTTCGACGGTGATCGAGGGCCAGAAGGACTGGCCTTGGCGGTGAACGTAATGCAGCAGGGAGAGGCCCAGCAGGCAGGAGAAAGCATGCACGCGGATCTTGCTGTCGGTCCAATGATACAGGGGTTGCCACTTCAGCCCGTCGCCTTCCTGGAGGCCCCGAGAAACTTGCTCGATCGCTTGCTGGCCGGCGTAGGCCGCGACCACCTGCTCGGCGGTCCAATCGAGGCGGTTGGTGACCAGCAGCGTGCGGCCTAAGCGATGCGTCACCAGTTTCTGCAGAGCGGCGTGATCGACCTGAAACATCAGGCGCCTTCCGCCCGATTCGTCCAGAATCTGATAGTGCACCAGGTCGGAGAGGAAGGGGGCCGACAACCAACGGCGGATCTTCGTCGGAATGCTGGCTTCGGAGAGTCGGTGGGCGGGGCGCGCCATCTCTACCGCCAACCGCTTGAGTGCCGCCAGCACCTTGCTCAACGAGGCCGACACGCTGTGCAGTTGCTCGGCGGCAAAAGAGGCTGAGTATTTCAAGACGCACAGGGATTCCTCCCCGTGCACCAGCAACTTCTCTGCGACCGCTTGCACACCCGGTTGGGCGCTGCGGCAAGCCGGTAAGGCTTCTACGGGACGCTGGCGGAACTCCGCCGGGGCCTGGTTCCAGGGCAACGCCGAGATCCAGCCTAAACCCGCCTCTTTCAGCAACACGGTATTGGCCAGCGCCGCCGTGCCCTTGTCGAAAACCAAAGTGACCGTCTCGGGCGGAATCGCATGGCGAGCGAGGAGACAGCGGATGCGTTCCAGGACCACGGGGAATTCCTCCGCGTCGGCGATGTTGCCGGGATAAACGTGATGGCACACGGACAAGCCGGATTCCCCATCGAGCACATCGCTCAGGCCCACTTGACGAAGAGGGTGCCGGCCCTGCTTGTTATGGCCGCGTTGCGCCACCGTGTTGCGGGCGTTGGTGCTGGCAATGAAGGGGTGAAAGTCGGTGGTGTCATAAGCCAGCAAGCGGCGGCTGAGGAGCTGTTTTCCCTTCCACAGCCCGAGCAGGCGGACTGGTGCTTCTTCCAGCGGATCGTGTTCTTCGCTTTGCTCCCCCGCTTGCTTCTCCGGCAGGAGTGGCTCGAAGCTGTCCCAGAAGGCTTGGGAAGAGAAGCGCTCGGGCTCGAAGCCCCAAAGGGGAGAGAGAATGGTCTGCTGATACCAGTCGGCCACCGCAGTCTTGGGGCCGGGGGAGCAGAGGCGATGAATCGCCGCCAGCAACAGGTAGTGCGCCGGGGAGGGACCGGAGCGGGGCGGTCCCCACAGGGACTGTAGCAAGGCGAGGACGCGGGATTGCTGAGCGGCCAGCCAGAGGGCTCCGGGGAGACCCAACTCGCAGCGGGAGGCGGAGAGGGGGAGCGGTGCGGTGCGCTCCTTGAGCAGGGCGGCAACCTTTTCGGCACTGCCCAGATAGGCTTGGTGGACGATGCGAGGGCGGCCCTGAACGCGGGCGCTATCGACGACGTAGTAGTAAAGTTTGTTTTTCTTGCGCTTGGCGATGAGCGAGGCCATGGTAGGGAAACACATACAACAAGAAGAAGCTATTTTTCAAGCATAATAGTTGACGATTGTGGAGACAGTCGTGACAAATAGTAGGGTAATACACAATCACCGAAACGAAACCGCCAACAAAGGCTTTGTTTCCAAAAAATTAAGATTTCAAATGCCCACTGCGAAACAACTTTCGCAGTAAACTACCGCTAGACGGCCAAGACCATACGCTTACGCTTCTCCCTGCGGAGGCGCAGGGATTTGAAAACAAATAGCCTTTTCTCTGCGCCTCAGCGCCTCGGTGGTAAAGTTAGGGGTCTTTTATTGCTTCAATGGAGGTGGGACGCTATTTGACGAACTGCAAGACAGGGGTGGAGGGCTGCTGCAGGCCGCTAATCTGCACCAGGCGCGCGCCTCCCGAACGGCTTAGGCCAGCCGCGGCTTTGGCCAGCATGTTGGCGGAGGGGATGCCTGTACGGGCAAACGACGTTTCGCAATCTTGCGTCGAGGGCCCACGCATGTTCCCTTCCATGTAGGCCAACCCCGGGCAGCGGGTGCAGGTGCCCAGGTGCGAGCAGCTCGAGCAGGTGGGCAGGTCTCGGCCACGAATGGAGCGGACGTCGTTCATTTGCGGTGAATATTTCCAAATATCGAGGAACCTTTGCTCGCGTAGGTTGCCTGTGGGCAGGGGGAACTGCACGCACGGGTAAACATCTCCGTAAGGAGAGATGTAGCAAAAAGTATGGCTGGCGCTGCACGGGAGGCCATCCCTGTCACCGTCCTCCACAGCGGGGGGCGGAGCGCAGAATTCCTCCACGTTGCCGATGAGCTCGGGGGTTCGGAAGACCTGTTGCAGGTCCGTCTGGCTGATTCCGAGGCTGAGGATTGAGCGGTCGCCGTCCATCATGGGGGTGATGGTGGGATCGATCGTGTATGTAGCTCCCAATTCTTTGGACAGCGCCACCACTCCGGAATAGTCTTGCAGGTTTTGCCGCATCAGTACGTTGGCGATAATCACCTTCACCCCGCGCTCACGGAGCAATCGAATCCCAGCCACGGACCGATTGAGTGAGCCCGGCAGCTTGGTGATAGCATCATGCTGCTCAGGGCGATGCGAGTAGATACTGACTTGCACCGATTCCAATCCCAGATCCCTGAGCCGGTCCGCCTCTTTCTCCCGAACCATGAAGGCGGTGGTTTTCACCTTGACGCAGAAGAGCAGGGAGCGGGCGTATTCCAGGATGCGGAAAAAGTCCCTGCGCATGAAGACTTCGCCACCGCTAAAAGTGAGGAAGAAAACGCCGGCGTAGGCAAGTTGGTCGAGCACGTCCATGATCTCCGCGGCGCTCATCTCGCCGTGATCGTCGTGGTCCAGGTAGCAGTGAACGCAGCGCTCGTTGCAGCGGTACGTCACATCGAACTGGACGCCCAAGGGCACACCCGCCTTGAGCGCCCGTTCGTTCATCTCCTGCATCAGAGTGCTCATGCCTGCTCCTTGGATGTCGTGGCAGGGTCGGATATGGGCTGGTCGGAAAGGAGCATGATTCCGTGGTCAGCCAGCTCCCGGACGAAAGCCTCCGCGTCCTTGAAGGCCTCGGCTCGCTCCACGGCATATTCCAGGCAAACCCTCTCGGCTACGATGTCCTCAAGCGAGGTCGCGCCGTCTGCCGCCTGCCAGATGATGGTGCCCAGCTCGTTCAGGTTGAACAGCGTCGAATCGCGGGCGGACATGATCATCATTTCACCGTCCAGCTCGCGAGCGGCGATTTCTCGGCTGCGGGCAACGTAGAGTGGACTCATCCGATCAACTCCCACACGCTTGCATCCTTCGTAAACACCAGCCGCCGGACCGGCACGCGCCGCACAAAATCGCAAACAGTCTGGAAAATCATTCCCACCAGCTCCTCGTCGTGTGCAAAGAATAGCACGTGGCGCATCAACTCTCGCACGGCCTGGCCCTCGCTGACTGGTTCAATCAGGTTCTCCGGACCTTGTTTCAAAAGGAACAGCGTTTCCAGTGGTGCTCGAACTTTTTGGCCAATGCGAGCCAGTTCGCCCGCAAAGGGCGTGCCGAAGGCAGAGAAAGCAGGTGACAGGTCAAAGGTGACAGGTGACAGGGGTTCGGAATTTGCGACACGGGACTCGGGGTTCTGGATTCGGGATTCGGGATTCGGGATTCCCGTATCGGAGTTCGGGATTCGGGACTCGGGATTCAAGGTTTGGGATTGGGGATTTGAGATTTGTGGTCCGAGATTTGTGATTTTGAATTTGGAATCCGCGATTTGCGATTCCCCACCCCGGTCTCCCCTGACTCCTGGCTCCTGGCGCCCGGCACCTGACACCTGTTCTCCGCGCCTCACGCCTGAACCCTGTCCGCCGTTCCCTGCAACCTGTAATCTGTAGCCGGTGACCTGCTCTTCCGGCCTCAGGTACGTAATCTCATCGGTGAGCAGCGTCACGTCGGGTGGGGCCAATCTTGAAATGGTGGTTTTTCCCGTGCCGGACACACCCGCAAACACAAACGCCCGGCCGGTGCGCACGGCGCTTGCCGCATGCACCAGGAAGCCGCCGGTGCGGGCCAGCATGAGGGAGTGCAGAATGCGCAGCACCCCATCAATTGAGTAAGGGTTCGCGGTCTGGCGCACCCAGCCCTGGTGAGTTTCGGGATCCCATTCCGCGCGGAAGTCGCCCCGCTCCATCACCCAGCGTCCGGACTCCAATCGCACGCTCAGGTCTTGGTCGTATTCGTCTGATTCCGGGGTCTGAAGTCCGGGGTCCGGGGTGCTAAGTCCGGGGCCCGAATCCCGATTCCCGTGCCCCGAGTTCCGTATCCCGTGTCCCGGCTCTACCAACCTGATCTCAAGCTCCACCGCGGCGGCTGGCGCGTTCGAAGCCACAAATTCGCCGTAGCGGCACGCGAGCATATTCGCGAAATCCGCGTTATCCGTACGGACAAGGATCGGGATCTCGCCGATGTCAATGATAACGTCGTATGTGCCAATCAATGTGGGCGAAAGCATGGTGAAAAGATCGGGGTTCGGGAAACGGGACACGGGACTCGGGATTCGGGAAGGAAGAACCGCTCTCCCCAGTCCCCTATCACCTGTACCCTCGCTACCTCTCCCTTCCTTGAGCGCACTCAAGACAGGACCCTCCGCCCTCTCTTTGGCGGAATGCCGTAAGTATTCGATTATAGTTCACCCTCTGCCCTGAGAGAAGAAAGGAAGAATCTTGTTGCCATTCCCAAACCCTAGATTGTGGATAAACCACAAATCCCCGCTAATCCTAAATCATGCCAAACTCCTAAATCCTAGATCCTGCACTTCACCACCACCCTGGTGGCGAAATCCGAGTGGCGGAGAATCCATGAGGCTAAGCGGCTGGCCGGGGACCGATGTGGGACGAGGGTCCGCGAGCCCCGCTTCAGCGCGACAACCCGGCCCAGCAACTCATGGCTGGAAATCGGAGCGTCATTTTGTCGCACTCTATCGCCGCGGGTCACGAATTCGATTCGGGGCACCGGAGTCGGGATTCGGGATTCGGGGTTGGGGATTCGGACCTCGGACTTCGGATCTCGGACTTCCACCACGCGGTGGGTGACAAGCCTGCCGTCGCGTTTAAAAACGACAATATCACCTGGGAGCGGCTCTGCGGCGGCGTGGCTGCGGACGGTCAAGATGTCACCGGGCCACACGGCGGGCAGCATGCTTGAGCCCGTGGCTTGCAGGCGCAGTTCCCCGAAGGTACGGAGTACTTCCGCCGCCAACTCACAACCAATTGTTTCTCGAGGAGTAATGCCGCAGGGGATGACACGGGCATTATGCCCGTTTGAGTTCATGGCCGGAACGGCCACGCCACCATTCGCTGTAGCCTCCTCGCTCATGAATTCTTTCGATTTTGGTGGCATTGACGTTGCGTGGTCTGAACCTTGCCACAGACCAGCGCACTGGTTTCAAAAACCCGCTCGAAGCGCACTGCCGGTTTCTGGTAGGGCTTTCGCGCGGCATACCGCGCCTCCGAGGGACTGGCGTGCCGATCAGTCTCTTCTCGCTGCCTCATGCTGATAACCTCCCATTAAGAAACATTTTGCAACGAGAAACAGGTCCCTTATTTGATCCGGCGGTGCAAACCTGCTTCCCAACTCATGGCGCGGGCATTTTTCCCGGATGAAGTTGCAGCCAGCTTGCGGAACGGGCATTCCGCCCGTGACGGCTCATGGCCAAGAGGGCCACGCCACGGACCCGGTACCCGGCTCCTTATTACGCTTCTTACTCCCCAAACCTCTACTCGACAATCTATTCCTTATTCTCAAATATTCATTTCGGAGAATTCTACCATACTCCCAAGCTGCTGCGACAAATTAAAATGTGTTCCCCGCTTGGATCGTTTTGGACTGCGGTAGCTGCTGCTACCGCAGTCCAAACCCCACTTCCCTCGCAATTAGAATCCCTATGCAGCGACCACGGCTAATGGAATAGACCTCAGGCTTGTTTAGGGCGCCACTTGTGACGCTTGTACGGCGCACGCGCCGTTACCTGATCCCACGCCGCCGGCCCCTGAGCAACTCTGGTTACCCAGCAGTCCAAAGTAAAGTTGGAGCGTCCCACTCACCGTGGTGTTTTGGGTATCGATGACCATTCCGCTGGCGCCACCCGTAAATGCTCCCGCCCCGCTAATAGTGGGTGTCGCGCCGCTGATCGTATAACTTATCACACAGCCGATATTGGCGGTGCAACCGGTGGCGTCCGCCTCCACAGTCGGCCCCTCGTTTTGCGGGCTGACAAAGACATAGTCGGTACCGTTATAGAACTCGGTCACCGGAGAGCATGTTGAGGCTGTGCCCGTAGCGCTGCTCACCGTAGCCGCCACGGGGACTGTTTCGGGGGACATCGTGCCATTAGTGATCGGTACTGCGTACAGAGCAGGATTTCCGCCGGCCTGGCCGCACACCCAGAGGTAACCTGTGGGGGTCGTACCACCCGAAGTGTAATAGGCGTTGTCGAACGTCCCTGAGTAGATCCGTATGGTGTCACTCCCCGTCCCCACTTCAGCGGGTCCCTGGTAGGTTGATAAAGTAGTGCCCGTGAATTGATCAACGGCACTGGAACCATCACAAGTTCCACTTACACTATTTGTACTGTCGCAAGTCACAAAGACATACTCTGTTCCCACTCCCCCTGGTCCAGCACTGGGATCTACAAGTGGGGCTTCATCAATATCCGTACTTGCGCCTTGGCCGATGCCGCTTGACGGTGTGAGGACGACGCCTGCGCTGGTGACGGCATCAAAACGCCCTAAAAAGTCGCCCAGAAATACGACATCGTGAATGTTATCGTAAACCGGACTGGTGAGCGGGCCACTACTCGTTCCAAGGAATGCCGGCCACGGGCAAGACGTGCCGCAAGTGCCGGGACTGGCATGGTTCGTGCTTTCGCCGGGGGTCCCGAGGAACACTCCGGTGAACTCATGCAGATAGCCCCCGGTGTCGCCTACCCAGAGCGTGTCGGAGAGATAGTCATACCAAGGCGACGAAATGGTGTCCCGATTGAGTTGTGTCTGAAAGGCCACGCTGATCAGGCACGAACTACCCGAGGGACATGTGCTCCAAGCCGTATTGGCGGCCGCGCCGGCGTACGTGTTCGTATATAAATGAGTGGGAGCCACCGGGTGATTGTAGTCGGTACCCTGGCCGCCGACCCATTTCAGGATCCGCAGAGTTGCCGCCCCGCTGGTGGGGGTCTCAATGAACGCCACCTTGGTCCCGTCCCCGGAGAGCACGGGGGAGGTCACCACAGACCCCGTGCCCGTGTAGTACGACCAGTACACGGTGGGCACCGTTCCTGAGCAACCGGAATAGATGTTGTCGTAAGCGATGATATTCGCGTGCGACCCCGAAACGCCCGCCGAGCCCGTGTTGTAGATAACATAATCCGGGGTAGCCTGACCCGCGCAGATCCCCGCGCTCGTGGTGCTGAACGAGTACTTGGCCGGGAATTGACCCACTCCCACCGTTCCGCCGCCCGTCGCGCCGCCGGCGAGGGTGCCGCCCGTTAAAGCGGTAAATCCACTTGGGCTTGTGGTAAGGGTAATGCCGGCGCCCGCTCCGGCGGTTTTGTCCGTAATCAGAACGTCGCCAGTCGCGGGGAAGTTAGCAACTACTGTAAAGGTACTATTGATCGTAGTGTTGGCGACTAGGGCTGTCGCGATATCGGTGGCCAGTTGCGCTTGGGTGTCATACCCACTACCCGACCAATAAGCAAACGTGGCCGTCCCGTCTGTGCCGTTCGTGCCACCGGCGAAAGTCCCCGAGGAGGCCCAATGGAAAGGTAAGGTCCCGGTGGGGCTGAAGGCACCCGTGCCATTGCCTTGGGTGCCGAGCGCTCCGTCGCTAACCGTAAACGAACTGCCAGTCGAATAGGTGGAGGTAATACCCAGCGTGGTCGCGCCGCAGGAACTGATCGCCGAGTTCAGGTTGCTCGCCAAGGCCGCCGTGGTGGCAGCGGTGGCATAGGTGGCGATGAATGGTGAGGACGTCCCGGTGCAAGTATAGCCGCCGTTGCTCCCGGCGCTCGCGGTACCCCACGAGAAGATCCCGGCGGCATTCGCCGAAGCGCTGAAGGTGCCAGTCCCCAGTATGGTGTCGGTCACCGTTACCGTGGCCCCGGAGGGAGAAGCGGAGAAGCCGTCGGCTACTGCACATTGGGCGATCGCGTTACTAAAGTTAGTCGCCAAAGCATTGGCAGCGTTACTAGTTATATAGGTTGCCGAGAATGGGCTAGACCCTGTGGTGCAAGTGGGTGTTGTGCCATTGCTCCCTGCCGACACGGTGCCCCACGTGAAGACCCCGCTAGAACCGCCGCCAACCGAGAAGTTGGAGATGGCGGAAGTGCCGGGCGTTGTATCGGTAACGGTTACCGTGGCCCCGGTAGTGGAAGTGGTGAAGCCGGTGGAAGCTGACGAGCACATGCCAATCGCGGTATTAAGGTTGCCGGCCACGGTCGTCGTCGAGTTGCCGGTTTGATAGTTGCCCGAGAAAGTATTGCCGGTGCCGCCGCAAGACGCTCCTGTGCCGTTGCTCCCGGCGGTAGTGACCGCCCACGTGTAGGTGGCGTCTGAGGTGAAGGTAGGTACACCGGGAATTGACTCGGCCACCTGCACGGTTGTGCTAGTGGGGTTGGTGACAGTAAGTCCTAACGAGTCCGCAGTGTTACAGCTACTAATCGCATTGGCCAGGTTGGTCGCTACGTTCGACGCGGTATTACTGGTTGCGAAGGTACCCGTCAGAGCAGTGCCTGAGCCCCCGCAAACCGTTGCGCCGCCATTGCCCCCCGCGGTAGTCACCGTCCACGTGAAGCTGGAGTCAGCCGAGCTGAAGGTGGGTACGCCGGCAACTGATTCGACTACCCTAACGGTCCCACCACTTGGGTTGGTGACGGTAAGTCCTAGCCCATCTGTGTTGTTACAGCTATTGATCGCATTGTAGAGGCTGGTCGCTACCAGCGCCGCCGTGGTGGAAGTGGCAAAGGTACCCGTGAGAGTAGGCTTCGTTGTGCCGGGGCAGGAATTTGAGCCATTGCTCCCCGGGACCGTGGCCGCCCACGAGAAGGTGGCGTCCGAGGTGAAGATGGGTACGCCGGGAATTGATTCGGCCACCGTAACCTGTCCAGTAGGGTTGCCGACGGCAAGTCCTAACGAATCCGTAGTGTTACAGCTTTGGATCGCATTGGCAAGGCTGGTCGCTATGAGCGCCGCCGTGTTTGAGGTTGCAAAGGTACCCGTGTAACCAGGGGGCGTTGTGCCGGGGCAAGAATTTGAGCCATAGGTCCCGGCGGTTGTGGTCGCCCACGTGAAGGTGGAGTCAGCCGTAGTGAAGTTGGTTACGCCGGGAAAATTTTCGGTAATTGTAAAGGTCCCATTATTGTTGTTGGTGGTAGAAAGGTCTAGATTCGCCGCACTACCGCCACACGCTGCGATCCTAGTTACGAGGTTGCCGGCCACGGTTATCGCCGAGCTGCCGGTTTGATAGGTGCCCGTCAAATTTGTGCCCGAGCCGCCGCAAGCGGGTGCTGCGCCGTTGCTCCCTGCGGTTGGCCTAGACCACGAGTAGGTGGAATCCGCGGTGCTTAAAGTGGGTACACCCAAGGGTGTGTTGGCAATCGTTACAAAAGCGTTGGGCGAGGTGTAGCCGTTAGTGAAACTGCTGCTTAATCCGCAGTCGCCAATCGCGGTATTAAAGTTGCCTGCCAGGGTGGTGAGAGTGCTGCTGGTTGCAAAGGTGCCCGTGTACGTACCGGCAGAGCCTGAGCAAGCGGCTGAGCCCGCCGAGCCACCGGTCGAGGCTGCCCAGGAAAAGTTGGAGGAGGTTCCGTTGCCGAAAGTATAGTACGGGCCTGGGGTTGCGCCGATGATCGTGATGGAATTGCTACCGGCTGTGTAACTTGTGGTAAGGCCTTGGGGATAAGTGACTGTGCAACTGGTACTCGTAAGCGCAGTATTAAGATTTGCCGCTTCGGTATTGCCGTAGGATCCGGCAGTGCCGCCGTGCTCAACCTGTGCAGTCGTCGAACTTGTGCATATGTTATTGCCAGTGACGCCCGATGTAACATTAATTGTCAGCGTATGGCCGGTGGCGGAGTTGGTGATGGTAATTGTTCCGTTGTCCTGCGCGGAATTCGAGAACGTGCCAACGTCATGCACCTGCGTCGCGTTGGTCGTCATGGTCACTTTATTAAACCCGCTGGTGAACGAAATCGAGGTGGTGGTCAGTGGCGGTGCATTGAACGTGATTTCATCCGTCTCCGCCGCCGCACCCGCTGCTAATGTCATGGTCAAGGTATCGAAGCCGCCGTTGAGCCCGATTGAGGTGCTAGACGTCGGGGGGGAGGCGACCGTACCGAGGTAAACCCCCTTCACCCCATTTGTCGTCATGGTCAGGGTATTAAAGCCACTGCCGAGCACAAGTGAGGTGGAGCTCAGTGGGGGCGTGACGACCGTGCCGGTTTCAGTCTGCGCCGACCCATTATTCGTCATGGTCAAGGTATTAAAGCCGCTGCTGAGCGCGATCGAGGTGGTGGCAGTTGGGGGCGAGCTGACCGTGCCGGTTTCGGTCTGCGCCGTCCCACTCGTCTTCATGGTCAAGGTATTAAAGCCGCTGCCGAGCGCGATCGAGGTGGAGGTAAGTGGGGCCGAGACGACCGTACCGGTTTCAGTCTGCGCCGTCGCATTCGTGGTCATGCTCAAGGTATTTAGGCCGCTGGTGACGGTGATCGCCGGGGTGGTGGTCAACGGGGGCCCCGCCCACGTGCCGATGGCCTGTTGCCCTGAGCCGCCGGGGGTGATATTCAAGGTATTTCCGCCACTGGTGAGCGAGATCGTGGTGGTGCTCAGCGGGGGGGTTCCCGTGAAGGTGCCGATGGAGCTTGCCGCCGTGGCGTTGGTGCTCAGATTAATGGTATTCCCGCCTAGCGCCACTGATATCGAGTTATTGCTGGAGGTAGGGGGGCTTGAAAACGTTCCGGTTTGCGTTGCCGCCGTCGGGGGGCTGGCCGTAAAGGTACGGGCGTCGAAGGTAAACGATGAGCCGCTGGGGAGGGTGCCCGAGTTAATGGTCGTGCCGACGACCGCCGTCAGGCTCGCCCCGCTGTTGCCGCCCAGGTCCATGTTCCAGTCTTTTTTCACCGGCTCTTCGGGGGTTCCTCTTCTTTTCTTCGCCGCGGCTTGCGCCGCCGCTGCCGCGTTCACGATGGCCGTGCGCGCCGCAAAATCCAGCGCTCCTGCCAACGCCCTTCGCGTCGGGTCCCGCTTCCACTGCTGCATCTGGAAGCGCGAGTCATTGTTGATCTTGTTCCACTGCTCGACCGTGCCGTTCTTCACGGCGTCGGCAATCGAGCCGGGGTTGGAGAAGACCAGGTGGTGGTGAGTCCAATCGTCGGGCACCCCGACGGGTTGCGGCGAGGCCGGTTGCGTCGAGGCGGTCTGCGCACGCATCATCACCGTAGAGGTGGACAGCACGCAGAAAATGGCCACAGAGAGGAAAGGCTTGCAAAAAGAACGGGTCTTGGCGCTCATCCTTAGCTCCTTAGTAGGCTGCTCATTCGGCGCGAGGTAGCGGCGGATTTGTCCCGCCCAATCTCCAATGATTTCAACGCGCAATGGCGGCGTAAACCCGCCTCTACGCCCGTTTTCATCAGCCTGTTCGATATATCCTCTGATGAAAGGAATCCGGCATCCATTCACCCGTCTTACTTTGAGTTGCGTGACACGAGTTGGGGGCTGGGTGTTGGGTACTGGGTACTGGGGTTACTTGCGTACGAGCATTGTGCATCTGTTTTGTCCCTAGTCCCCAGCCCCTAATCCCTAGACCCTGGTCGCCAGTCCCCAAATTCGGCCATGCCACAATTCCGGCACTCCCTTCCTGCGTCCGGGAAGGCGCTGGGCGCCGCAACAGCAAAATGTCTAAATCCATCCTCGATGCCTGAAAGTCGTCGAGTCCCAGCTTAGGGCGCCGTTTGCGAAGCTTGTATGGCGCATCCGCCGGTGCCAGTCCCGACTCCGCCGGACCCGCCGCAGCCCTGGCTACCCAGAATTCCAAAGTAGATCTGAAGTGTCCCGCTGACCGTAGTATTTTGCGTGTCAACAACAATTGCACTGCCGCCCCCTGGAAACGCGCCCGAACCGCTGTGCGTGGCAGTTGTGCCACTGACGGTGAAGCTGATGACGCAACCTTCGTTGGCCGTACAACTTTCCGCCGCCGTCCCTGACTGAGTCTGTGGGCTCACGAAGATGTAATCAGAGGTGCCGTTATAAAACTCGGTCACTGGTGAGCATGAGGTCGCCGAGGCGTTGCTGAGCGTGGGCCCAGTGGTTGGTGTGGTAGTAAGGGTATTGGTCGTTATGGTTAGGGCGTACAGAGTGGGGGTTCCTCCCGTGTTGCCGCAAACCCACATATGCCCGGTGGGGGTTGCTGGATTTGCGGAGGAGTAGTACGCATTGTCAAAGTCGCCCGCGTACAAAGGAACAGTAGTGCCAGCCGTTCCCATACCGCTTGCAGTTATATGAGCGTTACCCGTATTTCCAGATGCAAAGCTGTAAGTAAACTGGTAAACGGACGGTCCGCCTCCGCTGTGAGCGGAGACATAGGCATACACCGTCCCAGCGCTCGGGTCAACAGTGGGGGAATCTGCGATATCAATGGCCGCGATGCCAATTGCACCTGACCGCACGACGGTGCCCGAGCTGCTGCCGACCGATTCGAGAATCCCGTCGGAAGAGCCAACAAATACTAACGAGTGCGTGTTATCCAAAACAGGGCCGGTGAGTGACTGGCCAGTTTCTACCGCAACCGGAAATGTGGTTGTCACCTCGCCGGGGGCCCCGAGGAACACTCCGGTGAACTTGTGGAGGTAGCCGTTGTTGTCGCCCACATAGATCGTGTCCGAGGAGTAGTCATACCAAGGTGACGAATTAGTGTCCGGATTGAGTTGGGTCTGAAAGGCCACACTGATCATGCACGAGCCCGACGTGCAGGCGCTCCAATTCGTATTCCCACCGGCGCCGGCTGTGGTGTTCGTATATAAATGGTCGGGAGCCACAGGGCTGCTGAAATCGCTGCCTTCGCCGCCAGACCATTTCAGAATTCGTAGAGTTGCAGCCCCCGTGCTTGTGGGGGTCTCAATGAATGCCACCTTGGTCCCGTCCAGGGAGATCACGGGGGAGGTCACCACAACGCCTGGCCCGGTGTGGTATGACCAGTAGACCAAGGGGACCGTGGTGGATGCACCCGATACACTGGAGCACCCGGAATAGATATTGTCGTATGCGACGATATTCGCTTGTCCCGAAGACCCCGGCGAACCCGTGTTATAGACAACATAATCGGGAGTAGAGGAATTGCTGCAAAGCCCCGCGGCCGTGGTGCTGAACGAGTACTTCGCCGGGTACTGGCCGGCTCCCACCGTGGTGGACACGCCGCCACTGAAAGTGCCCCCGGTTAAAGCGGTAAAATCAGGTGTAGTTGATGTGGTGAGTGCTTGGCTGTTTCCGCTCGGTCCTGCGGTTCTGTACGTAATCAAAATGTTACCGCCGCTGGGCGTACCGATCGTAAAGTTAGGGGTGATCGTAGTTGTGTTGTCGCCGAGGGCTGTCGCGATATCGGTGGCCAGTTGCGATTGCGTGTCGTAAGTATTACCCGTCCAGTACTTGAACGTCGTCGCCGAATTTGAGCCGTCCGAGCCGCCGCCAAAGCTACCCCAACTGGCCCAAGCGCCCGAGGTGGCTAACGTTAGACCGCTGGCACCGGTGGTGCCGGGGGTGTAAGCGTTGACCGTTACGCCCCCGCTCCCATTGGTAGATGTGGTGTTATTGATGCCGGTTCCCGCTTGAATGGCAGAAGTACAGGCTGTAACCGCGTCGCTAATCGCCGTTGCCACGGCTGCGACGGTGGTGCCCGTTCCAAAGGTGCCCGCAGTGGCACTCGTGCAAGCGTTTGTACCATCGTTCCCAGTCACACTGCTAAATGAGAACACCGTAGCATTCGAACTGGTAAAGGAATTGCCGATTACGCTACCCGTAATCCCCAGGGAAGTAGAACCAGTTGTATAGGTCGAGCTAACATCGGCCGCCCCCGCGCAGAGGCCGAGTGCGGAGTGGAGGCTGCTCGCCATACTCGCCAGGCCCGTCGCACCGTTGCTGACGACATAGTCGACCGTGTAGGTATTACCCGCAGCGGAGCAAGATGCGGCGCTGCCGTTGCTGCCAGTCGTGGGAGTATTTGTTTGGTTGTTTAGGGTGTTGCTGGTGACGCTGAGTAAAGTTCCGAGATACGTATCGGTGAGCGTAGCCGTTGCTCCGGTACCGCCGACGGTGAGGCTGGTGCCAAGGCTGGCGGCTGTCACGCAGTCGCCGAGCGCGGTTCTGAAGTGAGTTCCCGCTGTACCAGGTGTTCCGCTGTCCGCAAATGTGCCTGTGTAAGTTGTGCCGGACGATAGGGCGCAAGCTGTGGTGGTAGCACTATTGCTGATGGTAAACGTATACGTGCTCCCGGTCCCCGTATACGAGTACGTAATCGACCCCGTAGTCGTTTCACCTGGAGTGTCGAGCGTAAGCGAATAGGCTGCTGCGGTGGCCGTGGTGGCCAGATTAAGAGTATTCGGGCCAATGGTGACCGTGGCCAAGGCATCTGCTGTCGGTAGCGTATTGAAGGTACCGGTGGCCGATCCCGCCGTGGCGTTTTCCGTCAAAACAAAATGATTGGAGCCGTTGGTCACGGTTACCGTGTTACTGGATGAAGTCGGCAGGCTGTTGACCGTTAGGGTCGCTGATTCCGACGAGGGGGGGTTGGCCGTAAAGGTCACACCGTCGAGAGTAAAATTTGAGCCGCTGGGGACTGTGGACGCGCTGATAGTCGTGCCGACGACTGCCGTCAGGCTTGCCCCCGTTTGGACGTCTCCCAGGTTCATGCTCCAGTCTTTCTTCACAGGCTCGTTTGTGGGTTTCTTCGGGTTCTTCGAAGCCGCCTCCGTCGCCGCTGCTGACGCGCTCACGATGGCCGTGCGCGCCGCAAAATCCGCCGCTCCTGACAGGTTTCGCTGCAAAGTGCTCCGCTTCAACTGCTGCATCTGGTAGCGGGGTTCATTGGTAATCTTGTACCAATTCTCGAGGGTGCCATTCTTCACGGCGTCAGTAAACGTGCCGGGGTTGGAAAAGACGAGGTGGCGGTGAGTCCAATCGTCAGGCACGCCGGCGGCCGGCTTCGACGCCGTTTGACCTTGAGTCAAAATCGACGAGATCATCACGATGCAGAAAACGCACACAGAAAGGGACACCCTGAAAAAGGAAGGCGTCTTGGCGGTCATGTTCAGCTCCTTAGAAATCTCCCCTGGCGAGAGAAATTTGTTTTCCGTTCACCCGAGCACTGGGTTCTAGGGACTAGGGGCTGGGGGCTCGTGGTACGGGCATTTTGCCCGTGCTCTGTCCCCAGCACCTAGTCCCGTCACTTAGTCCCGCCGTGCCACTTCAGTCTACAATCCGGCAGATCCTACAAGGCGCGGACCTACAAAACAGGTCTGCTACACGGGCTGGCACAGGCAGGCACCAAGCGCCACTACTGAAAATTTACCAAATACAAACTCGCCTCCAGAAAGTGCCCCGGCCAGCTCGCGCGTCGGCCTCGGCGACCGAATGCTACGGCAACGCTTGTGACGCCTGCACGGCGCAGCCACTCGAGGTTGATGGGCAACTCTCCGCCGCGAGTGAATAGAAATAGATCTGCGACGCGCCAGCCAGACTACCCGTGTTGTCGATGATGGTCCCGCTCGCGCCGCCAGTAACATTCAAGACCGCGTTCGGTGCAAGACTGGTGGTGAAGGTGGCGGGAATTGTGTAGCCATATAGACATGCACCCGTACATCCGCTGGCGGTTCCATTGGGCGTTACGCTCAGAAAGAGATAATCGTTGCTCCCGTTGAGAAACTCAGTAACTGGGGAGCCGGTATTTGTGGATTGGCTTGTGAGTGTCGGGCCCGTAGTTGAGGAGGAAGCCATCGTGCCGTTTGTGACTGTTATTTTGTAAAGCGTCGGGACCCCAGGATAGGCGCCGCTTGCGGCCCCCCCTAACACATAAAGAGCCCCACTCGCGCTCCCGCCGGTGTAATAGCCGCCATTGAAGGCTCCTGAATATAGAGGAACTGACGAAGGAGTTTGCATCCCTCGGCCCAAAATTGCCTTTACCGGCGTTTGGGTGTTGATAGAGCTTGTCGTCGTGTATTGATAAACCGCCGAGCACGCAGTAGCGGTAGTACCATTACTTGCCAGGCAATTACTGGTGTTATCGATGCCAATAAACACGTACGCCTTTGAGGCACTGGAGTCCACAATGGGGGCGTCGTTCATTCCCTCCCCCGTCCCCACAGCACCCGATATGGTACCCGAAGTCGTAACTGTTCCCACCGTTGCGCAAATTGCATTTATGCCCGTTACCGCACAGACGGAGTGGAACGGCGTAGCTGTCCCAGTATCGCCGACAAAGACCAACCCTGTCGAGCTGTCGTAAACGGGCGACGTGAGTGGGCTCGTTGAGACCGCCGATTTAAACGGAGTACCGGACTCAGTGGGGGTGGTGCTACCCAAAAAAACGTTAATAAATTTGTGAAGATTCCCACTGCCGTCACCAACCCAGATTGTGTCACTCCCGTAATCGTAGTATGGCGCTGAGGTGGTGTCAGCGACGGTGCCGTAAAGTGCAATCGTCGTATAGCAGGGCGCCCCACAGGCCTTGTAGCTGGCATTGGCCGCGAAAGTGGCCGCGGCAGGGGCGGCGACAGTGCCGCCGGAAGTAGACAACGGTTTCAGGATCACCAAGCTCGCTGCCGTAGAGGTGCTCTGGATGTACGCCACTTGGTCGCCCGCCAAATCGATGATGGGGGAGAGGGTGGCGTTGGACGCCGTACCATTGCTGGTGTTGTAAGCCCAAGCGATCTGGGGGACAGCTCCGCCGCTGCCACCCGCGCCGCAGCCGGTGCCACTTGGCCCGGAAGTGCCGTAAAGATTTTTGTACGCGACCACGGTGGCCGTCGCAGTGCTTGTAGCACCGCCGGTGGTGTACATAACCCAATCACTGCATGCCGCCGGACTGTTAAAGGAGAACTTGGCAGGGTACTCGCCGCCCACCCTCGACGTCGGGCTGTACGTGCCCAGGGTCTCTACCCAATCCTTACTCAGCTTGCTTTTCTTGGGGGGGGGGCCGCCTCTAGCGCTACTCAGGCTGACTAGGTCAGAAATGTTGGGCAGCAGCGTGAGGGCCTCGGGTGTTGGCCCGGAGGAGACCGATGCGCTCGCCCTTCCAGCCCGCTTCATCTGCTGCACAGTGTAGCGTGGATCGGTGACGGTACGATACCACTCCGTAAAGTGTCCCTTACCCAGCGCTTCGGCCGCCGTGCCAGGGTTCGAGAAGACCACATGGTGGTGAGTCCAGTCGTCCATCACTCCCACAAGAGGCCCGATAGCCGGTGTGCCGGACATCAAAACATTCAGGCCAGCGAGCAGGCCAATGGCCAGCCCGTATACCCCTACCGCAACGGACAGCTTGTAAAGCAAGTTTCTCTTGGCGCTCATAGTCCGCTCCTTAGAAATCTCCCCTGGCGAGAGGAATTTGTTCTCCGTTCACCCGAGCACTGGGTTCTAGGAACTAGGGGGTGGGGGCTCGTGGTACGGGCATTTTGCCCGTGTTCTCTCCCCAGCAGCTACATCCCAGCCCCTAGTCCCTAACCCCCAGCTCGTAGTCCCACCGTGCCACTTCAACCTACCATCCGGCAGATTCTTCAAGCCGCGGACCAACAAAACAGGTCGCGCCACTGGCTGCTACAGGCAGGCGCCAAGCGCCACTACTGAAAATTTACCAAATACAAACTCGCCTCCAGAAAGTGCCCCGGCCAGCTCGCGCGTCGGCCTCGGCGACCGAAAACTACGGTGACGCTTGTGACGCCTGCACGGCGCAGCCGGATGTAGTGCTGTTGCAACTCTCACTTGAGAGAGAATAGAAATAGATATTCGATGCGCCAGTCGGGCTCGTCGAATTGTTATCGATAATAATGCCGCTCGATCCCCCCGTCACGCCTAAACCAGCCGTAGGTGACCCGGAATGCGTTGTAGTATTAGCCGGGACAGCGTAGTTATAGAGGCAGGCGCCTGTTGTGCATCCGGTTATACTTTGGCCATTCCCATTGACACTGAGGAAAACCCAGTCGTGGGTACCGTCGTAAAACTCCGTAACGGGGGAGCAGGTGGGGGAGGTGTTTGTGGTGGATACTTGGTTGTAAACATGAAGCGTGAGCGCCGGCCCGCTGCTTATCGCGATCTGGTAAAGCGTCGCGTTGGCTGAACCGCTAGTTACGTCGGTGGCGCACACGTAGTAATTCCCGTTTGTCGATGAGGTGTGCTGGTTGTCAAAGGCGCCATCATAGATTTTCAGCGAGGTACTCCCAGTCGTGGTGAGCGCAACGCTGGTGACGCCATAGCTGCTGATGCTGGAAGCGCTGAAGATGTTAACATAGGCAGGGTGACCCGTCGTCCCTCCGTATGGGTTCTCAACATATACGTAGGATGTGGATGAGGCAGCGTCAACGAGCGGTGCGTCTTGGATCCCTACGGTACTCAGCTGACTGGACGATGCCAATGATCCACCGGACGAACTCAGCGAGTGCAAATAACCGGAACCATCCGCGACGAAGATCGTTCCGCTATTGGGATCGACAACCGGGCCCGTCAGTATCGATCCCGATCGCACCGTCACCGGCCAGGGAGTACCGGAGACGGTCGGCGTTCCAGAGAAGACGGTTGTGTATTTGTGCAGTATTCCGGCGTCGTCCCCGACGTACATCGTGTCGTGCGCGTAATCGTAGAAGGGCGAGGAGTTGGTGTCGGTGGTGCCCAAGCTGAACTGGAAGTAGCAGGGCGAGGTACAGCCGCTATGGTAATTACTGGCGCTGGTTGCCAAACTAGGTGAGACGACTGAGCTGCCGGAACTCGCCATCTTCAGCAACACCAAGTTCGCCGTGCCGCTTACTGTTTGCACAAATGCGACCTGGGTACCGTCAAAACTGAGGACGGGGGAAAGGTTGGAGGTCCCCCCCCCGGTGTTATATGCCCAATAGACCGTCGGCGCGGACGATCCGCACTGTCCCGTACCGGTACCCGGGTAAAGGTTGGTGAAGGCGATCATGGTGGCCTGGGAACTGCCGCCAGCGACCCCAGTGGGGTACACAACGTAATCGCTGCAACTCGCGCTGCCTGTAAACGAGTATTTGGCGGGGTACTGATCCGCCGCCGTCGATGCGTAGGAGCCCAGGGGTTCTTGCCAATCCTTACTCAGCTTGATTTTCTTGGGCGGCGGACCACCTCTCGCACTACTCAGACTGGCCAGGTCAGAAATATCGGGCAGCAGCTCGACGTTGCCAGGTGTTGGCGCGAGGGACAGCGATGCGGTGGCCGCTCGAGCGCGCTTCATCTGGTGAATCCTAAAGCGCGGATCGGTGACAACCCGGTACCATTCATTGAAGTGGCCCGCGGCCAGCGCTTCGGCGGCCGTGCCGGGGTCGGAGAAGACCACATGGTGGTGCGTCCAGTCATCGGGCAGGCCCATGACTTGCGGCGTATTTCCCTGCCCGGAAATGAAAACGGTAAGGCCGACGACGGCGACAATGGCCAGAGCGAAAATGGCAACCTTGGAAATCTTATGACTGTGGGGCTTCAAAGCGTTTTCCCTCCTATTCACCTATCCCGGCGCAAGATGCACTTGGCGTACCGCTCACATCCGTTCACCCGTTTGATCTGAGTTGGGTGGCACGGGCTGCGGGGTGCTGGGTACCGGCGGATTTTTCCAACCCCAGCACCTAATCCCCAGTACTTAGTCCCCAGTACTTAGTCCCCAGTCCCGAGTCCTTAATCCCCGGCTCGGCCCTGCTACTCTACCCTATACTCCGGCAGTAAGTTGCCAAACCCCACGGACACCTGCACATTGCTGGATTGCTTGCACTTTTGCGTCTGGCAGGTATGTCCGCATCTTACAATTTTGCCCTCGGCGCCGTGCGCTAGATTTTTACACTTGGAGTGAGACTACAAGACGCCCATTCTCTCCAAATTTTTGCGTCACGTCAAGTACCATTTGAGGTAATAATACGGGCCTTCCCTAGGGAAAATCTGGTTCACTTCAACTTGCGCTTTTCGGCTGAAAACAAAGGGAGTTGTTCCCCGAACAAAGAGGGTATCAAGTATCAGGTGTCAGGGCTTTTATGGCGCCTGGCACCGAACACCTAGGTTTTACTGGCACCTGACACCTTGCACCTGACACCTTCTTTGATCTGTGCCGTGGTGAAAGCCTTCCTGAGCCCGGCGGGGCTAAGCGCCACGATTGGCTGTGAAACCGGTGCGAAGCTTTAGAGTGCGGCAGCTTGCTGCCGCTTTCCTCCGCGCGAGCTTGCTCGCGGGGATTTCGAATCGGCGCACAACTCGCCGCCAGCAAGCTGGCTGGGGATAAAGCGGCAGCAAGCTGCCGCACTCTAAAGCTTCGCACGTGCCGCCCTAAAGGACGGCGCTACACGTGCCCCTGCGAGTTTCCTTCCCGGCGACCCATTACCGGGAAAACGTTGCATTGATGCTCAGCACTTGAAAGGACATCCTCGCACAGAGACGCTGAGACGCAGAGATGCGGGCGGGGCATCTGAAATGTCAAATTTGAGATTTGAGATTCCTCGGGGCGCCGCCGGTCATGAGGGCGCGGAGGCCCAGGAGGAGCATGCGGGGTTGGTGCAGGCAAAGGCGCAGCAGGAGGCTACCGGGCTCGTCGCGGGTGTGGGCTTCCAGGTCCTGGCGGGCGCGGGAATTCAGCAGGTCCACCAGGTGGGAGTAGTGCGCCTGGGTGAAACCGTGAATCAGCTTGCGGATCAGCAGGTGGGTATTTAGTTCGAGGCGCAGGGCGTGGAGCTTCGCGCTCGATCCGCCCTTCACGATGGCTTCGGCCACGGCCAGGGCGCCGCGGAATCCGGTAACGATTCCACCGACCGTCGTGACCTTGACGTGGCCGGCAGCGTCGCCCACCAGGTAAACATCGCCACCTGGTAATTGGCGGCGGACGGGCGTCCATCCGGTATAGATGGGGATCCTGGCCCCCTGGAATCCTCGGGGCGTCAGGTGATGGCGTTCGAGGAAACCCTCCAGAACCGAGCGCGTCGGGGCCCCATCTTCGCCGATGAGGCCGACAACACCTTCGGTGGGCGAGTGGGGAATGAGCCAGTAGAAGTAGGGCGTGTCGTCGGGGATGAACCAGACGCGCACGGTGTCGGGCGCCATGCCCTTGGGCAAATCCACGATGGCCTGCACCAGGGGGACGGTGCGAGGCTTGGGCCACCCCGCCGACTGTGCCACCCGGCTGACGGCGCCGTCCGCGCCCACCACGGTGCGAAACTGGGCGTCCTCGGTGCGACCGCCTTGGGCGCGCTCCATCACCATCGTCAGGGTGTGGTCGGTTTGCTGGAGAGAAAGGAGTTCTTGTCCGAACTCGACTCGCGCACCGGCCCCTACCGCAGCCGTAGCCAACTCTTGGATCAGCGTGCTGCGCTCAATCACAAGGTCGGGCCGGCGGAGGGCGATCTTCGCTACCCGGCCGTCGGTGAACAGTTCGAATCGGCGGATCTCGTTGACGACCGCCTTCTCGCCCAGGCCTTCGAGGATTTCCCGCATTCGGTCAGTGACGATCAGCGTGCGCGGAGCCGAGTCGAGCCGGTCCCTGCCTTCAAAAACCTGCGCTTCGCGCCCGGCGCGGGCGAGCGCATACGCTGTGAACAGGCCTGCCGCCGATGCGCCAACGATCGCGATTTGCGGGTGGGAGTAGTGACGCCTAGCCAAGCTTCCTCATGCACTGATGTCCGTCGTCTTGTGTGCGCTCAAGTTCAATCAGAGCTTCCATGCTTTTCCACGCCCGTGAGGGGCTGGGCAGGCAAGCTAAAGCTCCACAGTATAACCCAATTCTCGACGGCTGCGCGAGCCCATACCTCACAATGACTCGGTGGTTACCGATCCCAAATGCCCTAGGATCGTAAGGATTTCGCCACGGAGACACGGAGATCACAGAGAAAGAGCTATAGGGGGACAGAACCAGGACCGTAATCCTTAACCACTCATGTAGTAGAAGTGTTTTTCTCTGTGATCTCAGTGCCTCTGTGGTTAATCTTTTCTTCGCAGCGCGATGAGCGGCGTAGCGGCGAGTCAATCCGTCAGTTGACGGACCACATGGCGGCGTAACGCCGCCTCTACATTAAACCTTGCTTTGCCGCTCATAAGGAAACCGCTCCAGCATAACGACCGCTGCCAGCGCAGCCAGCGCCACGACGATGGCCATACCATAGGAGAAAACCGCCGGCGTTCGGTAGACAAGCAGGGCGAGCAAGCCGGCGACAGCCCCTACGCCATAGAGCGCCAGGACGGCTCCCCGCTGCCCGAGTCCCACATTCGCCAAACGGTGGGCGGTGTGGTCTTTGCCGGGGCTGGCAAAGGGAATCAGTCCGCGGCGCGATCGCGAGATCGAAACCAGGGTAGTGTCGAAAATCGGAACAATCAGGAGCAGCACCGGGATCATCCAACTGGTGGTTTCCGGCGCGCTGTGCAGGCGCAGCTTGAGCCCCAAGGTCGCCACCATGAACCCTAGAAACATCGCGCCACCATCTCCCATAAAGATTTTGGCGGGGTTGAAATTCCAGATCAGAAACCCCAAGGAGCCGCCGAGCAGGGCCGCTGCCAAGGTGGCCACCAGGACCTGGCCCTCACGAATCGCCAGGAGGGTGAAAAACAGGGAAGCGATGGCCGTCACGCCGCTGGCGAGGCCGTCCATGTGATCGAAAATATTATAGGCGGCGGTGATTCCCACCACCCAGAATAGCGTGAGGCCAATGTCCGTGATGGGGCCTAGGGAACCGGGCAAGAAGGCAGAGCCCACCTGGGTTCTGACCCCGAGCGCCACCAGCGTCAGGGCCGCGAGCGGCATGGCGACAAACAACTTGACCTGATGATGGAGCAGGTGGCGGTCGTCCAGGATGCCCACCACCAGCAGTAAGGTCGAGGCCGCGAGAATGCCGAAGATTTGGCCCCGCGCGCGGCTCTCCACAAACCCGATGATGGCGAGAACGGTCCCGCAGTAGATGGCGACTCCGCCCAGCAAAGGTATGGGGGTGCGGTGGATTTTGCGCGCGTTGGGGATATCAACAATCCCCCAGCGAAGAGCCATCCGGCGGATGGGAACAATTAAGCCGCAGGAAGTCGCAAAAGCCACTGCGAACGCCAGCGCTCCTCCCAGCATTGCTCCTCCTCTTGCGCCATGGCCATCCATCCTGGCCATGTTTCTATGCGGGCAGGATGCCCGCGCTCCCATCCCTTGGGCTCCACGCCTACCCCGGAACGAGCCTTATACTGCTACCCTTTTTCCTCCGCTTCGTCAAGCCACGCCCTCAAGGATCTGCCGGAAGAGCTGGAGTTCTCTGTCGCGCTCAAAGTCTCCCGCGGCCTGGAGCGCCCTTTTACCCATCCCTGCCAAGCGCTCGCGATCTTGCGCCAGATCCCGAACGGCGGCGGCAAGCGCGGCGGGATCGTCGGGGTCGACAACAACTCCGCAGCCCGCGCGCCGCACCACCCGCGCCGCGTCGCTTCCCTCGGGGGCCAAGGCCAACACCGGGCGCCCTGCCGCCAGAATTGAATAAAGCTTGCTGGGGACCACGACTCCTTCCAGGCCGCGCTTGATCGTCACCAGATGTAAATCGCCCGCGGCCAGAACGTAGGGCACTTGCTCAGGCGGACGGAAGGGCTGGAACTTGATATTGTTGACGCCTCGGGCGGCGGCTTCAACACTGGAGCGCTGAGCTCCCTCGCCCACGAAGACAAAACCCGCGTCCTCGTGGTCCAGCATCCCGGCCGCTTTGATGACCGTTTCCCAAGCGCCATAGAAGCCCAGGTTCCCGGCATGAAGCACTACAAAAGGAAAACCGCTGCGAATCTCCTGGGTCACCGGATGGTCCTCGGCCGCAAGCGTCTGGGGGGCGCGGGCCCCATCCCGAACCACGACCACGCGCGCGGGGTCTATGCCTTTGGCGATGATGCGCTCGCGAGTGTCTTCTCCCAGAACGATTACCCGGCTTGCCCGCCCGAGCGCCCATCGGTGCATGCGCTCCCAGAGCCTCACCCACCAGGCAGGGCGAACGATGCTGCCGAGCAGCGCCATTTCCGGGTAAAGGTCGCGGATGTTGTAAACGAACGGCTTCCTTTTGAGCCAGGCCACGAATGCGCCCACAATGCCTTCGAAGGGTGGATCGGTCATCGCCATGACCAGGTCCGTCCGTACGGCGAGGGCACGCGGAATGGAAAGGGCTACATAGGAAAGGTAATTCCAAACGCGCTGCCGCATCCGGAAGCGCGGGAACGTGGTCGAGCCTACGCGCTCCACCGTCGCGGGGCCACGCCGGTCACGCCGGAAGATGTAAAAGGGGTGCCGTTCGGAGGGATCGTAGGAAGGCCGGCCGCACAGCACGGTTACCGCGTGGTGTTCGGCCAGCGCGTCCACCACGGCCGCCGCCATGTTGGCGGTCGCCGCGGTGTCCGGGGGGAAATACTCGTTCAGGAGGAGAATGCGCACAAGGTGATCAGGCTTCTGGTCTCCGCAGCCCTCTCTACCTTGTGGACCGCGAGCAACAGAGGATCAAGCCTCCGAGGTCTTTCCTGCGGCCATGCGCTCTTCTGAGGGAGGGGCGAGCGGCGGCTTTTCGATCAGATAATTGCCCAGCACCAACACATCCATGCGGGTTCGAAGGAAACAGTCAATAGCTTCTTTGGGTGTCAGGACAATCGGCTCGTTCTCGTTAAAGGAAGTATTGAGCAGCACCGGCACACCGGTCAGCTTCTCGAATGCCTTGATTAACGCCCAGTAGCGCGGATTGGTCTCGCGGCTCACGGTCTGAAGGCGGCCGGTTCCATCCACGTGCGTCGGGGCGGGAATGGCCGAGCGCTTTTCCGGGCGTACCGTGTAGGCCAGGTTCATAAACGGGGAGGGGTGGGAGCGCTCGAAGTATTGTCCGGTAGCTTCTTCCAGAATCGAAGGAGCGAAAGGTCGAAAGACTTCCCGGTGCTTGATTCTCTGATTGAGGATATCTTTCATTTCCGCGCGGCGAGGGTCAACGAGGATGCTCCGGTTCCCGAGCGCGCGCGGACCCCACTCCTGCCTGCCTTGATACCACCCCACGATCTTACCGTCGGCGAGGTGCTGCGCGGTCAGGCGCATCAACTCGTCGTCGGGAAGCTTTTGGACGGGAGAGCCCAAACTGTGAACCTGACTGTTTTCCAGGGCCAGGGCGATGGCTTCCGGCGTGAACCGCGGCCCCCAATACGCATGGTCCATGATGAAGGTCCGGGGCTGGCCGAGAATTTGATGATAGACATAGTAGGCGGCCCCCACCGACAGTCCGGCATCACCGGCGGCGGGTTGAACGTAAACGTGTGAAAACGGGGTGTTGTCAAAGATCTTGCCATTGGCAACGCAGTTGAAGGCCACGCCGCCGGCCAAACAAACCTGGCTTTGGGGAGTGGTTTTGTGCAGTTGGTTCAGCAGTCGAAAGTAGGCTTCTTCCAGCACCACTTGCATCGAAGCGGCAATGTCCTGGTGTTTCTTCCCCACGGGCTCGTCCGCCGGCCGGGTTTTTCCCAGACGTTCTTCGAGGTAGGGGGAGAAAAGCTGGCCTAGAACGGGAGTCTTGCCGTTTTCCTGCCAGGTCATTTCCGGCCCCGTCCGGTGGTGGCAAAAGTATTCGAGGCCGAGCGCAAACCCTTTGCTGTTGTGGGCCTTAACCACGCGGCGGAGCTCCGCAACGTGGGCGGGCTCACCGTAGGCGGCCAGTCCCATCACCTTGTATTCGTCGCCGAACTTCCAGAAACCCAGGTACTGGCTGAGCGCCGTGTAATAGAGTCCCAGGGAATGGGGAAACGCCACGGCTCCGTGGACGTTGAGGCGGTTGCCTACTCCCGTTGCCCACATCGTGCTGGCGAAATCGCCGAGTCCGTCGGTAGAGAGCACGGCGGCCCGCTCGAAGGGTGAGACGAAGAAGGCACTGGCCAGGTGCGCCACGTGGTGTTCAATGCGATGGTGCTGGGCGCGAATAGCCTGCGGATCGATGTCGCACGCCTCGGCGAGGTCTTCTTGAATTCCCCGGAAGTGCTTCAAGGCCTTGTAACGGTCGAGAGTAAAGCGGGGCATGCGGACGGCGTAGAAAAGCTTGGTCGCAATCCGTGCCCAGGGGTTGCGCGGAACCGCGACATGGTCGATATCCTTGATGGTCAACCCGGCTTCGGCAAGGCAGTGTCGGACGGCGTTCGCCGGGAACCCCGCCGCGTATTTAACGCGATTGAAGCGTTCTTCCTCGACTGCCGTTATGAGCCGACCGTCCGAGACAAGCGCCGCCGACGCGTTGGCGTGATATGCGTTAATGCCCAGGATATTCATAGGTTTATGGAGTGAAACTTGGCCCGCCCTCGGGCGGGAATCCGCGAATCAGCTTACCAGGTGGCGGTCCACCCACCGATTCAAGACAAACAGGCTCCAGACGCGCGACCAACTGGTTTGCCCTTTCAAGAAATCCTTCCAAATCTTCCCGACATTATGCCCGTTAAGGCATTGCTTCAGCGGAGGCGAGATGTTCTGGAGCTCTGTGCCCACCTGTTTTCCGAGGGAACTCCGGAGCCAATGTTCCCAGGGAAGAGTAAAGGTCCGTTTAGGCTGAGAGATGACTTCCGTGGGCAACAGGTCGGCCAGGGCGTCAACGAGAAGCGCCTTGGGTCGGCCGTCAGGGCGCTTGATCGATTCCGGCAACCGGGCCACGAACTCGACGAGGGCATGATCAAGGAAGGGCACACGCACCTCGAGGGAGTTGGCCATACTCATGGAATCCGTATCGCGGAGCAGGGTATCAACCATGTAGGACCGGGATTCCAGACATGACACGGCGGTGAAATCATCAAGCTGTTTCGATCCTTGCGCGGTTTGCTCGAGCCAATCCCTCCAGGGTTCCCGCGAGCCTATACCATTGCCATTCAGCAACCCCAACACCTGGGTCGGGGTGAAGAGGAGCCGGGTGTAGAAATACGGGTGGGGCAGGAAATTTGGGTCTCGCCATAAGGCGGCCATCTTACGGTGAGAATCCTTCTTCTGGAAATGCCCCACGATCCCTTCCGCGGCAGAGGCCAGCGCGGCGCGAAAGCTTCCAGGCACGGTCTGTGCCAACGAGGCCACGGACTGCGCTTCTGGAGTCGAGCGGAAGGTGCTGTACCCTCCAAAAATCTCGTCCCCGCCCAGACCGGAAAGCGCCACCTTCAGGCCCGCTTGCCGTGCCGCCCAGGAAACAAAGTAGGTGTTAATGCCGTCCATGCTGGGCTGATCGAGCGCGCCCACCGCCTCGCTCAGCCGCGTTAACATGTCGTCGCCACTCAGGGTGAGTTCCTGGTGATTCGTCCCGAATCGCTGCGCGGTGCGGCGGGCCAATCTCGCCTCGCTGTAATCCTGCTCCGGGAAGACCACCGTGACCGTGTTCAGACACGCTTTCTTCTGGGTGGCAAGGGCGACCAGAGCGGTGGAATCAATGCCGCTGCTCAAGAAAACTCCCACCGGCACATCGGCTATCAAATGGGACGCGACAGCTTCTTCCAGGAGCGATCGCAAGAATGCGGTCGCCGAGCCTCGTTCCTGTTTCTTGGTTTCGAGCGCTGGAGACGCCGATGCCGCAAAATCCCAATAAGGTTCGGGGTGTACGCACGCGTGCTGCCCGGCGGCTGAAAGGGTAACCCGGTGCCCAGGGGGCAAAGAATAAACGCCCTCGACCAAAGTCATGGGCTCCACCACCGATCCGAACAGGAGGTAACTTCGCAACGCGGTCTGCGAAAGCTTCGGTTCGACTTGACCGGAAGCCAGAAGAGATCGGACTTCGGAGGCAAAGATCAAGTTGCCATCGACGAGCGCATAGTAGAGCGGCTTGATCCCAAGACGATCGCGCGCGAGAAGAACCCGGGGATTGCCACGACGGGTGGACTTTGACGTTTCCGCAAGAGCAAATGCGAACATCCCCTCGAAGTGGTCCACGCAATCCTCGCCCCATTCCTCATACGCGTAGACGATGACCTCCGTGTCGCTTTCTGTTTGGAAATGATAGCCGCGGGATTTCAGCCTGTTCCGAAGCTCTTGGAAGTTGTAAATCTCCCCGTTAAATACCACGACGACGGTTTTGTCCTGATTGAACACGGGCTGGTGCCCGCCGCCGAGGTCGATGATGCTGAGACGGCGCATGCCCAGAGCTACCGACTCGTCGACAAAGATGCCCTCGTCGTCGGGGCCGCGATGATGCATTTGCCCCAGCATCTGCCGCACGACGTTTTGCGTCGGCTCAGGATCTGTGCTGCCTATGACTCCGCAGATTCCGCACATGGGTTGTTATCCCGATTGATTCAGGAGGGCACAGCCTCATTCGTTACTGAGGAGATGCCATCGCCTTGGTGCCTTGCCGGTTGCGACCGGATCCGTTCGCCATTAGATTAGCCAGAATCCCCAGCAAGAGCAGAGGTATGGAGATAAAAATCAGCCAAAGCGAGGGGTTTTCCGGAAGATAGGCCCAGTTGATGACTTCCTCCCATCCCGGGGCGAATCGGTCGAGCACTCTCCGTAGAGCCCGGCCCAGGACGGGAATTCGTTCCAGATGAATGTGGATGGTTTGCTCAAAAGTGTAGTTGGGATCGTAGCCGGGCATTCTGCTGATGGCATCTCGGAACACTTCGGGGTCGCGCAGTTCTTCCTTGGTCAAGCCATGTCCCTGTTTGTCCTTGAATACGAGTCCTTGCTGAGGATTTACTACGATCCACCGGTCACCCCACTGGACCTCTGCGACCACGTGCATTACCTTGTCGAATTCGTCGAGCAGCAACAGGCGCCGGACCTTTAGTTCGGCGGCACTCGCCAGATTCATGAAGGCATTACTTGACGTTCCGCAAACATTCAGCAAACGCGCGTTCTGAACGATGTTCACAGGATCACGGTCGTACATCAGTCCGGTGGGCTCCGTCATGTGAGGATTGATTCGCCGGGGTTCATGGTGAAACCACTCCACCAAGGCTTCCGTCTTCTCTTCTGGCGAGCCGGAAAGGGGAATAATGGCGTCGGCAAATCCCTTCAAGTACCTTTTTGTGGAATAGTTCCAGCCCAGCCCGTAGACCAGTATGAGGAACGCGCCTATCACCACGGCGCCACTGGCAGATTTCAGCCAGGCAACCCGTCGGTGTTGGCTTGCCGCTATGCTCTTTCCGGGGACCCCGGTAATCGCAGGCTCCTCCTCCGGGGTGTCCATACCCTGGGCAGGATAGAAAGCCACGGAATGTGCAATCACAAATGCGGTGATGACGAATGTGAGTACCGCAATTGCCTCCAGCGAATTGGGGATGGAGAATGAGTAGGGGGGTGGAGTAAAGAAGAATGCCAGGGCAAAGGCAGCAACGGTGGAAACGATCGCTGCGGACCAGAAATCGCCTCGCAGCGATTGGATAACTACACACAGCAGGAAAAGAAATCCCGCGGTCGTCGTACTGAACTCGGCTTTGAGTCCTATCACGATGACCACACTGAGGAGCAGTACTCCCCAGACACTCCCCCTGGCTGCGCCTGCGAACATACGAAATCCAGTGTTCACTAGCTTTCCGGTTTTGAAAATGCGACTCAACACTTCACCCGAACCTTGCACGGGAGTGGTCTGTTGCTTCTTCGTTTGAAACTTGCATCCCTATTATTAGCCTGTCCCATGAGATTTCGTCAGCGACTTGCGAAAGAGATAAGGTCTTTGGAGGTCAGGCGTTTTCAATCGGGTTACCAGATCCGGTGCGCGGTTTTCCCTTTTGCTTGCTGATCAGAAACGAGTGGGCGGCGTTGTGAGAAGTCGTCCACGGTCTGTTCATAGGAATCTTGCACTCCTCTAACCAACCCCTCCCAGGAAATCTCCTCCGCCACTTGCGGGCATCCGGCTCTTAAGCGCTGGTAAAGCGCCGGGTTATTCAGCAACTCCTTAAGAGTCCGGGCGATCGCTTGCGAATCATATGAAGTCACTAACCCTGCGCGCTGATCGACAAGTGGGGCGATTCCACAGCGATCGGAAACGACTACGGGAGTGCCGCAGGCGATAGCTTCCGCCGCCGTGTTGCCAAAGTTCTCGTAGCGAGACGGAAGCGCAAACACTGTCGCATCCACGTATGCTTCTTTCTGCGAATCCTCATACAATGGCCCCGGGAACAGAACTTGTTGGCTGATTCCCAGCGTTCGGGCTTTCTCACGCAAAAAGGCCACGTACCCGCTTTCACCCTCAGGCCCGGCGATGACGAGCTTGATCGTGTCGATGCCGATTTGTGGCAACGCTTCAATGAGAAGATCGGCGCCCTTTCGCGGAATCAGCCGCCCGAGGAAAAGAATCATGCGGTCGTCCCTGGAAATTCCCGCGCTCTTCCGAAAGGCGCCGACGGGAGGAAGGTTTTTGAATTCCTTCAGATCGATACCGTTAAATCGAAGAAGCACTTTCCCGGCAGGAACTCCTGCAATCCGCAAATCCTCCCTTTCCAGTTCCGAGGTTGCGATCCATATGCTTGCCTCGGCCAAATACTTTCTTGCCAACCTCCTCCAGATCCATTTGAGTAGGAATCCCCTGTCGATTGACCGCGTCATTCCGAGCGGCTCAACATAGTACGGCACCTTGAACTTCCGGCAATAGCGCCCCACTGCGGGGCCCAAGGTGTCGTAAAGGCCATAGATGTGGACTAAGTCAAACTCCTTGATGCGCCGTTGGCAGAACCTCAGTACGCCTGGGTTAACGGTCAAATTTCGGTAGTGGAAGGGGGTTCTGAAATAAATCACCTCCACTCCATCCAGATCCGTCCGCCAGCCCTCCGAATCGGCAACCACGTGCGCGGCGGCGATCTCTTTCGGCCCGAAACCAAGGTCTGCGGTTAAAACCACCACTTCATTTCCCTGCTCTCTCAGTGCACGGGCAATCGAGCGAACCTTGACGACGGGCCCACCCCGTTCGTTGAAGGGAAAGTATGCCTGGGTCACTTTCAGGATGCGCATCGGGGATTCAGGCCCGGCTACCCGTTGTTGGGCAAGCCGCGACTATCTCTCGTAGTCGCTCGCGAAAGGAGTTGTAGGAATAGTGTTGCTTTAACCACTCGCTCCCGGCCTGGCCCATTTCGTGGGCTTTGTCGGGGTGGGTCAGTAGGTCCGTTAACGCCTCGGCGATTGCCCCAGAGTCCTCGGGATCCACGAGAAGACCGTGTTGTCCATGTCGAATTATGTCGGCAGGTGCACCATAGTTAGGTGCGATAACGGGTTTGCCAAAGGTCATGGCTTCCAGATATACAATCCCAAACCCTTCGCCTTTGGGATTGACGTCGTCAATCACCGTGCGGGCCGGTAGGATGAAAACATCGCAGGCACGGTAACAGGCCGCGAGCAGGGCATCGTCGCGAACTTCCCCCAAGAACACTGCGTGACTTTGCAGGCGCAAGTCCTGAACCAGTTTCTCGAGTCGTGGACGGTCATCGCCGTCTCCCACAATCAAGTACTTTACGTTGGGCACGCGCTCGATCACTGAGGGTAGACTGCGGAGAACGACGTCATGCCCCTTATAACGCTCGGACGCGGCCAAGCGCGCCACCGTCAAGATGACGCGGCACCCCTTCAGCCCGAGGCCGTTCAGGGGACCCTCGGCAGAGCGAATGGTCAACCAGTCCTCCTGCGTGATACAGGGGGTCAGTGTCATAGAGCGTTGCCCGGCTACTCCATGGAGCTTTACAACTTGCTTGCCTGTGAAGTCACTCAGCGAGAGAATCTTCTCCGCTCGCTGGAGAGCTCTCTTCTTGATGATCGGCAACCTGCACCACACGTCAATGCCATAGGCGATGACCCAATACGGCCGCCCCACCGCCATGTGCACAAGCCACCCAATAGGAGCCAGTCCCACGTGGCAACAGACGATCAAATCCGGGCGCACACGGGCCGCCTCCCGAAGGGCTTGGCAGGTATACGAAAACTTCGCAGAGGCGCCAATGCGCGTTCGGTTGCCTCGCGTCTGAGCGTCGGGCAGCGTGACCTGGGTCACATTCCGAGCACCTAAGAGGTCTTTGAAGGCTTCGATAAGAGTCTTCGCATACCGCTGGACTCCTCCCACAGTTTCCGTGTTGGGAGTGAGAACCAAGACTCTCATCGCAACCGTGGAATCACGGAACGGTGAGCATTCCCGACCCACCGAGGATGAAGCACATTCGTTGTGAGGTGCTCGCACCTCGGCCGCTTCCTTCTGGCTGCGGGATCTCATCCCCTCCCGTACGCCCGCTCGTACGCCGCCAGGCTGCCAATCCTGTATCATCCTCTAAAGACCCTCTGTGACCCTTTTTGATGCGATCCCTAATTTCGGTATCTGGCCATTTGCGAGCGTCTCGTTTGACCGAATCACCTTCCTACCTACGACCTTAGTACTATGGCGCAGTACACATCGATACATTATAAATTGGATTGTTTAATTATAGGTAGGTATTTTTAAGTTGACGTATGCTTACGGTATTGCTGAAAGGGTTCCACCCTCGGCGTTGGGGGAAGTCTCAGATTCACCGTGGAATCTCTACCTCTTCTGCCCTGGCAGCTCCCTTTCACGATATCAAGAAAAAAGTCATTAAGAACTCAACGGGCCAAATGTGCCCAAAGGAGAAGTGATATGGCGTTTACAGAATTGAAAGGCCCATATCTTCTGACCGCCGAAAGGTTAAGAATAATGGGTCTCACAACAAGAGCATTACCCGGCGTCTATGCGCTAGGCCACACAGACGAGGAGGGAACATTCATCGTTGAAAGCGTCGGGCGTTCCGACGAGAACCTGAGAGAAAAACTTCAGGATCATGCCGGACGCTACAAAAACTTTGCGTTTGAGTTTTGTCATTCGGCCAAGGATGCCTTCGAGAAGGAGTGCGATCTGTGCCACAACTTTATGGTCGAAATGGACTTCGTCCATCCCAACCGGCTCTTAGGATCGTACTGGAAATGCCCCCATTGCAATGTATCTGACTAGTGTATATTCATGCGCCGCGGAAAGTGGTGCGGTTAGACGCTGTAGCGGCGAGTTTACCTCGCCAAATGGCGGCCTAAAGCCGCCTCTACATCAGACTGCACCACTCCCGGATAGTGGATGGCCTCGTATTTCGCGGGGGGCGACCCCTGCCTGGATTGTTCAAATCATGATGTTGCAGAATAGGGTGACATTCATCTTCTGTGCCGGGCATGCTGGGCGCCGTAAGATCGGCGAGTGGGGAGTACCGCCACAGCAAGCTGTCACCCCGTTTTGCACCCCCTTCATCGCGCCGACTGTCCCGCGGGAACGGCCATAAGGTCATGACCCTTGCGGCGAAGGACCTCTTGAAAAAGTCGGCCCAACTGGGCGGCATTCTTATCCCAAGTGTACTGTTGCGCTGTCTTGGCGGCGGCTTCTCCGATCTTCTGACGCAGAGCTTCGTTGCTGCACAGGAGATCAATGAGTTCAGCTAACCTGCCGCTATCATGGGGGTCCGCGAGGACAAATCCGTCCACCCCCTCCGTAACGACCTCGCTCACACCCGCCTGGCTGCTCACAATGCTGGGAACCCCGCACGCCATGGCTTCGAGGGGCGGCATGCCAAACGCATCCTCGAGCGAGGGGCCCACATAGAGGTCGGCAGCGGCATAATAAAGCTCCACATCGGGCCGCAGAGGAAGGAAAACTACCCGATCCTCAAGATGTAGCCGCGCGAGGGTCGAGCGGTAAGGGTCCACTGTGTCGTGACCCACCACCAAAAGTCGTACCGATGCGCTCGCTAGCCTGCCGAGCGCCTCCAGCACGCAGGGTAGCCCTTTATTCTTCCAATCGTTTCCCACCAGGAGCAGGCAGAAGGCTCCGTCGGGCAAGCCCAGCGCACGCCGGGCAAGAGCCCGCAACTTCCTCCGCGCATCCGCATTAAATCGCTGCACGTCAATGCCGTGAACAATAACAGTCACCCGAGATTCAGTCCCCCCGTAGCGCTCAAGGTCACGCGCCACCTTCGCAGAAACTACTGTGAGGAGGGCCCTTTTCCCCCCATAGACCCATCGTTCCACGACCATGGCCAACCGATAATAAACTCGCCGGTGCAAAAGCAGCGGCCAGGAGCGCATGGGATTGGAATTAAACTTTAGAGAGTTTCGCACCTTGCGGTAAAACTCCGCGAAAACGATGTGGACGGAAATAATGTCGGCATCAAAGCAATTGATTCCCGGCGTATAAGTCAGGTCAAACCTCACGCCACCCAATCGCCGGTCCCACCACCGCCAAAGGTGATTGGCTAGAAACCACCAGCAGTAGGCGAAGAGGTGCGGCCCCGGCAGCCGGGGAACGCGGTGCCAAACGATGCGGCTGAGATCGAGATCCTCCACCCTGTTACTGTAAACGTGAATTTCATAATCCCGCGCCAGCCGCTCGACTTGCTCCGCCACACACCGCTCCGTCCCGTGCTGCTTGTCGAGGAAAGGGGAGACGACGGCGATGCGCGGTTTAGGTAGCGGGGGCAGAAGTCACCCCTGGGTCGCCAGGATACTGTTTCACCAAGTCCGGCAGCCGGAACAAGACGCCCACCAGCAGCCAGAAATAAGCGTTGAGGACGAAGTTCTGATATGCCATGAGGCCCGTCCAGGTGTATGGAAAGAGCAGAACGAATGCAAACCATAGGATCGAGAAGGCCATCGGAAAGGCCCAAGTTCCCCTTAGCCTCAACGTGGTCTTAAGAGCTGCGGACATCAGGCTCAAAGTCCATGCTAGCCAAAGGATCGGCCCGAGAATCCCAAGTTCAACGATCAGGTCCCCATACCCACTCTCCACCCAGTAGTTGGTGGGAGCCACTTCCATTATCCGACTCACATACTGGGCGCCCAGAGAGCCTGTACCGATGCCGTGCCCTGTGACCCAGTTAGAATCTGAGAGGGCCGCCTGCAACTGGCCCACGGGATAGCCCCAAGCCCGGTCGGCAGACTGAGAGTATTCGCTATTCGGCATGATGGTTTCACGGTAATAGGAAAAATGTGCGCCGATGGTGTCCGGAAACAAAATCACAACCAAGGCTATAGCCAGGGCCACGAAGATAAAACTCCGGCGGATGGCCTTGACCAAGCGGTAGCTTGCGCCAACGCCCGGGGGAGCACCCCAAAGCATAGCGGCAGGAAGGACCAAGCCGCTGGCGACGGCAAACACAAATGCCATTCGGCCACCCGACATGACAGTCGCCAGTGCGACAAGCCCAACCCCCGCGAATACGATCGTGCGGCCACGGCCTGACCGCAACAACAAATACCCTGCAGCGCCGAGTCCCAGGATGAAGGCGAGAACGAGGTAATTAGCAAACCGGCCGTCACTGACAAAAACGGCAGGGGGCCGTAAGACTATTAAACCAGATTGGGTCATGCGCATCCCATGCGCCAGCTCATCGATGTCCTCCATGCCGTGCGGGTTTAGAAAATCCAAGTCGACGATGTTTTGAAGAATACCGACAAGGGAAATCACCGCTGCCAAAAACATGTTTACAACCAGGAATCGGCGCAAGTCGTCTGGGCTTCGCAGCATCGCATAACCCACGAACATCAACGGTATATAGGAGAAGTAAAGTTTAAGCCCCAGCAAACCGTAAAAGATACTCGGCGAAAGGGGATTAAAAACCTGCACCAACCCCAAAAGGACGAACGCCCCCAGCGCATATTTGAAGGGCGCCCGGAAAAGAGGCGTATCGCGTTTCGTGCGCTCCGCAAGGAGAGCAATATAGGTCGCCCCCACCAGCACGTCCTTCGCGAAATAGACATACATGTTATTGCCCATGTATTTGCGGATTAAATCCTCGAAAAGCAGCCAGACGAAAAAGAAATAGACGCCGCTTCGCCAGTCGCCGGCAATCCTTCCGGCAACGAAGAACGCCGCAAACGCACCGGCGAGTAGCAATACAGTCTTGGGGCTGCCGGCAGTGATCGAGTCGCTGAGCTGCCACAGGATATAAAGCGCTACGCCCAAACCCGCCAGTACCATCCACACTTTGCCGCTTTGCAAGACGTCAATCCGACGGTGAATCATTGGAAACTATTCCACCTCTCTTGGGCATGCCCCCCCCCTTGTTCTTAAACCAGTTTTCAAACAACGACGCCTCACTCCATCGGAAGCGTTTTTCAACGGTGACGTCAATTACAAAACTCAAAAAAGCGTGCTTCCCATCGGGAGCAATTTGCAGGGCCATGGATTTCTTCTCGGCAACCAGAAGGTTTAGCTCAGGGCAGTTCGTATTTCCTATTGCCTGAAACCCGCTTCACCAATGCATGAAAAACCGAATGAAGGCCGGGAATGTGGGCTGCGGCTGCGGCAACCTTGGGACGCCGCGCGAGCCCGTCCGAGCCGGTGTCGGAGATGGTACAAGTCTTGCACACCCCAAGCTTCGGACCGGGCGCCAGCAGGCTGCTGCGAGCCGAGGCCAGATCCCGATAAAAGTGGAATAAGGTGTAGCCCGGGACATTCAAATTACCAATCACAGTGTCTTGGTGGAGAGGGGAATCGGACCGCACCTGACAGCACAGCACGCACTCCCCCGTGTAGTCGACAACAACCGAGTGGAGTGGATTGAAGCAAACGGAAGTCCGCTGATATTGAAGTAGTTCCTTGACCTGCACCAGCCCGCCACGCGTAGACATATTGGTGCCCGTGTAGGAGGGAATTCCCATCGTGATGTTCACCTTCGTTCCGTCACATCGGAAATCGTATTTGGCCATCGCGACGATCTGTAGTCCCGTGCGCGTACGGAACTTCTCCAGTCCACTCTGGATCTCGGACGGATCGCGCTCTTTTCCCTCGGGAAGATACAGGTCCAACATCAGCCGGTCAGCCCCGGCATCTTCGATTCTCCGCAGGGTTTCGCGGTTCAGGTAATCTCCATTGCTGATGACCACAAGGTGTGCCCGTGGCAGTCTTCTACGAGCTTGAGCGATGCGGTCGAAGATGGACTCGTGCGCCAGTGGCTCATGGTAGCGCGACCACACCAGGGCTTGCGAGTAACTGATTGACTCAAGATCATACAGAATCTTATCGTAGACGGAATCGGCCATGAGAATGTTGCCGCTGTGTCGGTCAATTTGCGCGTTCGGGCAGAACCAGCAGGTGCGGTTGCAGTAGCTGTGATTCTCAATCTCCACTACGCGCACATACGTGCCAAACAGTTCTCGAAGGGTGCCCATGTCTGCTTCGCGGTCGAAGACTTCCCGAGGAAGCAGGTTGGCAAGAGATGCTTTGGCTAAGTTTTTCAGCACATTTTTGAGGCGACTCAACTACATTCTCCATCAAAAACCCAGATTGGGACGGCACGCAAGGCACAGCTTTGTGTGGCAGTCGGCTGCCACCCCGGGTTGTTGCTGATGTCCTCAGTCTTCTCGCGGATCTTAGGCGTCGAGACAGGAGTCACAAATTGAGCCATCCTGGCCCTCCTCCCCTGGCGGTGTCCGATCATATGAACAACCTTTTCTAGGAGTTTCCAGTCACATTCTGAAATCAGAACTGCGCCTTCCACCCATCCTTCTCATAAATGTAGAAGGTCGATCCGGGCGCACCATCGCGGCGCAGATAGATGCTGCCGGGAGAGGCCGAGCCCTTGGGGGGGCCCAGACCTGAAGTTATGATCGGGCCGTCGCCCACTTGAATGGAGTCCGCCTTGAGCTGTTCTCCCGGTAGCAGACTTACCTGGCCCGCCGTTGCACCAGACCGATAGCTTGACAGGTTCGAGGCAATCTCAACAGCTTCGTTGTCAGATACCGTCCCCGCGCCAAGCACTATAAATACCGGAGCAAAATAGTCGGTGGTGCGGGGGGTGGAACCGCTCATGTCGGCTTTACCCTCAAAGTCAAGATATCCGGTTCCGCTGTTAGCCGTGACTTTTGCCGCCGTCCAGACCCATTCCCACTCGCCGTCACCCGGCCACGGAGCAGGCAGATAAGCCGTCCCGCTCCCGGACACTGACGGGCCAGTAAAAGTCGCATATTGACTCGTGACTTCGGCAGGAGCCAGCCCGTTATAGTACCCCAGCCCACTGACATCCCGTACCCACACGCCGGCGATGATCCAGCAACCCACACAGCCGGAAAAGCCGCCGTTGCTATAAAAACCCACAACGCTGGGGCCAATACTCCCCGTCAACTCTCCGGCATTCTTTGTTCCATCGGGTGCGGCCACGGCTGACAAACCGATCGCCGTCATGTTCTGATTGGCTTGATTGGTGAATCTGGCGATTGAAGGCGAGAATGCCCGCCTTTGTACATCAACCTGCCCATAGACATGCCTTCCAGAGAATCCGATTTGTCCCGCGCGAGCGGGGGTTTCGGTAGCATACCCATTTGTGGGGCCATGGACTTCAGCAGGCCCGCAAACGGATTGGACTTGGCCCCCAACGTAAAAGACAGTGCTGGGATCCGTTGAGGCATTCACGACATCACATACTGCCCCACTTGCGTCGGACGTGAAGATGCCATTTACTGTTGCATTAACGCCCCCATTTGGGAACCAAAGCGTTCCTACCCCGGTCGAGACGGAGCCCCCATTGATGCCTTCAGAGTAGACATCTTCTGCAAAAAGAAACTGAGGGTTAGCTCCCCGATACTCCTTGAGTCCTCCTCCCGTGAAGATTGTATGGTCAATATAGATGGGGCTCGCAACATTGACGTACGCAGTCGGCTTTATCAAGATAGCGGCCTGATTGTCTGAACCGGGGGGCGCGTTGGGGTTTCCTGCAATGACTGACCGCGTGATGTGAATGTCAAAACTGTTTCCACCGCCGATCAGCCATCCGGGACCGGTCATTGAGCTGCAGCTATTGCAGACCAGCGTGAATAAGTTAGAGAAGCGTGCACCGACCCACCCGGAAGTGTTTGATTGGTTCCCGCTTGAATCCACCCCAATTTCCACGCTGGGGTTGGGGTAAGCTATCGCCAAGTTCTCAAAATCCACCGAAGTGGTGGAACTGGAAAGCCAGATTCCCGGGCTTCCGGCTGATACACATACTTGCGGGGAACTTCCTTGCTGGGACATGCAACTTCCGCCGACTCCAACAAACTTGACAGGCTTAGCCTTTCTCCAGCCCGCCGGGGGATGGAAGTAATTTGGGTCCCTCGGACCCATGATCCATATGCCGCACCTCTGAGGATCGTTGGGACTACATGTGGGGACGCCTCGTCCGTTCCTTCCAGCATCTTTAAGGTAAATTGTACCACCCGTTGGCGGCAATGCGTCGTAACACGCCATGACATCGGCTTTGGCAAATGCCCAGTATGAGCCATCATTCAAATCATTCCCCCCCGGTGCAGCAAAGCAAACCGGCGCTTGGGCGTGCGCGGGGACGCCTATGAACATCAAACTGACCAGCACCCCGAAAAGATTAGAACGGATGGAAACCATGGAGATGCTCCTGTTGTTTGGGCCCCGTTGAAACCTAAGCACCATGCGCGCGTGCCCCCGAACACGACAACAGGGTGCCTTCGACTTTGCCCTTCAACGCGCCCCAAACCTCACCGAACGGGGGTACATGGCCAGTCAAGGTGTCAGCTAGCATCGCCGCCAGTCCCCAACTGGCTCGCTCACCGATCAGAAACCACCATGTCATGAAAATCGGCCACCGCCACCGGGGCAGGTGCTTCAGCATGATATAAGTGTAGTTTCGCGTGTAGGAGAAAACTCGCTGCGGGCTGTCGGCGCGGTGCAGTTCGGGCGCGCGAGGGGCCCAGTGGTGATAAACAAGGGCGCGCGGCTCATAAACCACTTGGGAACCCTTGCTTGCGGCCTGCAGGCAGAGGTCCAAGCCATACATGGAGGCGTCGTCGAAGTTCAACTCGGGGTCGAACTTCAGCGAAGCCAGCAGTTCGCGCCTCCAGGCGCAGTTGCCCTCCATCACACCCTGCACTTCGATGGGAGATTCCCCAGGCATCCAGGCTACGTTCCCCCAGTGTTTGCCATACCAAGAGATGCATCCGGGGCTTCCCCTGAGCCGCGGAGGTTGGCAACTGGGCGTGATCACGCGCCCTCCAACTACACCCACGCGGGGGTCAGAGAACGGCGCGCGGAGATAACCCAGCCAATCCGCGGTAACGGTGACATCGTCGTCCACGAAAGCAACAATCTCTCCAGACGCGAGATCGAGCCCCTTCTGCACCGGAGGAACGTGCCCCCGTTCTGTCACCCAGCCCGCCAGCAAGGATGTCCTGCCTGCGCAAATCTTCTGTGCGACCATAAGCGCGTCTTTTGTTGGTGCATCGCCCTCCCGCCCCACTGCGATGATCTCAAGTGGTTGCTGCTTGCCCTCGACGAGCGAACGAACACAGTCAATAAGCGGACCCGGCCGACGATAGGTAGGAATGACTATAGTTGCCGATCCTTGCTTAGCTTTGTCCTCAGCCATTCTCGCTCTGCAGTTGGCAGTCCGCCCGCGTGGCATTCGTGGGACACTCTGCTGGAAACTTCGTTCCGGCGACGTCTACTGGCGCGTGTGCAATCTGCGCAACGGGGAAGAACCGGTCCCGAAGGCGCAGTACGGGGTATTCGATAAGGCGCGACATTGTGATTCCAACTACCAGACTGCCGAGGAAATATACTGCGAAGCACCCGTAGTTCCCCGTCGGAAAGCCCATCGTGCGGCGGACCAGGCCTGGCAGCCAGGTGGTGCAGGGGAAATGCCACAAATAGATCGAATAGGAGTACATTCCCACGAAGGCAAACCCCTTCCCGACCTCGCCGGCGATTCGGGCTAGCCCCCCCGGAAGAATCCCGCGGACATATAGACTCAGCGACAGAACGCCGCCGAACCCCAGGTAAATGAACGTGTAGCCCCCCGTAGCAAGGAGCTTGTTCTCGCGGGGAAGCAGATAGGCACACGATAGCAACGTCGCGGAAACAATAGCAATGAGTATCCGGTTGCGAGTCGGCGTCACCAGCCGCTCAAGCGCCGTCGGGCGGAAGTGGTGGAGATAACCCAGTAGCACTCCAAAGAAGAGTGAGTCCATTCGCTCGTGGCTTGCAACGTACGCCATCCAGAAATTCGGCGTCCCGACGCATACGGACACACTGCGCAGGGCCAAGCAAGATATTCCGATAGCCACAGACGCCCAAGGGATAATGTGGAAAGGATCCTCCCGGTTCAACGACAACCTTACCAAGACGAGCAAAAAAATAGGGAGGAAAATATAAAAATGCTCCTCCACTGCCAGGGACCAGGTGTGATTCCAAACGCCCGGCCAATAATTCTGAACAAAGAAAATTTCGTGAAGGTATTGTGCGGGCGGTGTCATGCTGCCTAGCACTTTGTAAGACGTTATGGCAGTGAGAAGCAGGTATCCATAAAAGGCCGGATAGATCTTCAGTCCCCGACGGATGAAGAATCGCTTGAAACTGATCGCGTGGCGTTTCCGATACTCGCTGAATAGCAAACCTGAAATCAGGAAACCGCTCAATACAAAGAACAAATCGACTCCAGCCCACCCTGCTTGAGAGAAGAAATGGGAGATGCCTCCGTGGTGGAGCATAACCAGTACGACGGCGATACAGCGAAGAACATCGAGCCGCCTGTTTCTGGTTGGTAAGGGGTTATCCATATAGTCAACGTGCCGCGGTTATGAGGTTGCCAAGCGTGCTGGCGACCTCGCGCTACGGTCAAGCAGAAGGTTCACCCCCGTCCCAACCGCAGAAACCGTTCGAGCTGTTGCTGGGGGCTGGTGTGCTGGGAGCGATAGAGTTCACGCCGGTCGTGCAATAGGGCCGGCAGATTGCGGGCATACCAACGACACACAGAGATACGGTCTCGAGTTCTCTGCCAGCGTAGAAGTGCGAGATCCCGCGCCAGTCCCCCCAGCGTGACCACCCAGGTTGCGAAGACAAACTTGACGGGCAGCAGCTTGGTGGCGGTCAGAAGCCGGCCTGCGAGAGTTCCGCGGAATCGAATTCGTGATCCCTCGGTTGAGCGGGCTGACCTGCCCACTCGATGCCAACAGACCGCATCCGGCGCGAATACGCTCCTCCAGCCGCAGACCCAAGCTCGCCAACACAGTTCCAAATCCTCACCACCTATTACGGGGCGTTCGTCGAAGCCTCCAAGCTCTAGGAACATGGTCCTTCTTGCCAGCATATTGGCATTCGACGACGCCAAAGCAGGCCCGGGCGTAACTCGAGGCTCCTGACATAAATACAACCCGGGCACAAATTGGTAATCATACTCCTCCGAGCCTTTCCTGGCCAGGTACGTCGCCAGGTGGATCCGTTTCGTTCCCTCCCAATCGTATTGATAAGCGTCCACCGAGAAGACCTCTGGATCCCGCACAATCTCGGAAACCATGGCCTCAACAAACCTCTCATGGAACCGCATGTCGTTGTTAAGGAATAGAACAAACTCTCCTTGCGCTGACTTCGCGCCCTCGTTCATTCCGCCGGTGGGGCCCCTGTTCTGATCCAGGCCAAGCCAGCGCACCCCAAACCTGCCCGTGACCGCTGCCGAATTGTCGGTCGAGGCATTGTCCACAACGATGATTTCCATTGGGCGATACGACTGTGCAAGAAGCGAAGGCAGACAGATCTCAAGATCCTCAGCCCCGTTCCAGTTCACCACAACGGCTGAAACCAACGGCTTGGACGACATATCCATCCTCTCAACCTATGTATCTGCCTATTGCCAAACCAGCAAGCAGATCCATCCTCTTCAGGCCTAGGCGTATGGGGCTGTAAAGCCTAATAGGGGAACTGGCATGCCTAAGAAAAGCCTTATCTGCGCGGATTGGGCGTTGCGCATTCGTCAAAGTGGTCAACAGCATCTTCTTGCGCCACGGTTTCACGTCAACCGCGTGAGACATGATGTAGCCACCGCCCCCCTCAAAATCCATCCCCTGCCGTCCCACGCAACTGAGGGGCTCCTTGCAAGTCATGGTCGCGACATTCAGGGCGTCCTGGTCAGGAATGTTGAACGGGTAGCTTCTGTCAAGCACTCTAGAATTACGCAATCCCCCAATTTCGGGCTCCAAGAGTTTTAATAACCTCTGCCACGTGTTCAGGAACCCCGCATTCTGTTTGGCCACACCGACAAAGCCACCATTGAAATAGGCATTCTGCTCCCGGATAAGCTGAATCCCGTATTGCCCAAAGTACCGCAACCATGCCCGTCGAAACGGGTGACTTGCAGGCATGTCCGCATTGACGTCAGCACAGAGTGCAACTCCGCCCTCGACCCACTCCTCAAAAAATGCCCAGCGGCAGATAACAATAATATCGGGATCAAAATAGAATAACGCGTCAGCGTCGGGACAATGGTCGCGCCAGACGGACAGCATGAAATCCGGCTTGTAGCTGGTGAAATGGACCTCTGTATTCAAGGGCACGAAGCGAACCAGGAATTGACTCTCGATGGTCAATTCCGAGTAGCCTTTCCCCTCTACGGCGCCAGCCGCCCAGGGAGGCAATTGACCGCGGTAGCCGGCATAGACCACCCCCCGGTACCCGCGTTGGTAGAGCGAATTGCACAATGCTCCCACGCCATAATGGTAGTCGCCTTCAAAGAGGGTGCAGATCGCAGATGTCACCGGCAAGCCTCGCTGTTCATTACGACTCGCCACGTTGTAGGGCGCCTTGCTGTTTCCACGCGCGGCGGAGGAAGGCTTTGGTCTGCTGGGCGCGGGCGAGCATCTTCTTCCCAAGGATAAGCCCAACCAGAGATTTCATCAGTCCATCCAGAAGATAAGTCGCGGGCAATGGACGACCAAGCAGAGTCGGCGCACTTCCGATCGCCAGCAAGTGAAACCGAACGGCCTTTCGATATTGGTGCCTCGCCTGATATCGGTCAGCAAGTTCATGCAGGCGTTGCGCCCGATGTACCCTACTACCCCAAGCTTGCAAATCAGAGGGCAGTCGCTTCACAAGGTTCCGGTGCAATTCGATCCAGGCATGGAAAGGTATGGATAGGATGTGAGGGGTTTGTCCTGCGTGGATCCTCATCTTGCACACTATCATGGGAACGATCGCTATCACGCTCTCGTCTGTTACCAGCCGGAGCCAGAGTTCGTGATCTTCCGCGACGCTCCATTTCTCGTTCCATCCCCCCGCGGCAAGCAATGTATCTTTGCGGACCAGCGTTTGGCCTTGCGTCGGGATCCATCCGAAGAGGATATCGGGCCAAGCCTTGCACGCGTACGCCCAGCGGGGGTGAGGCGGGCGATAGCAATTCCCGCGGTCGTCGAATGAGAGGCGCGCACCAACGACCGCCAGCGCCTTGGGGTGGCGCGTGAAGGCTTCACAAAGATAGGTGAGTGCGCCCGCCACCAGCAGGTCGTCATCATCCAAGAACATCGCGTACTCACCCTGCGCCTTGCTGAGTCCCAGGTTGCGGGCGGCGGAGCGCTCCAGGTGGTGCGGTGGGCGGAAGACTCGCACTTGGGGGTCTCGCAGGGAAGAAAGCCACTCCCACGTGCCGTCCTCGGAGGCGTCGTCGACGACGATGGTCTCCCGGTTGGGATAGTCCTGCGCCGAAACGCTTGCTACCGCCTCCTTAAGGAAGGCTAGACGATTGCGGGTCGGGATAATGACGCTAATCAATGGTTCGGGTGCGTTCATTTCAAGCGATGAATCTCATCCACGCAATTCGAACAGATAGTAGTAAGTCGGCGACACTCCATACTTCTGAACACTGGGGGCATCATACTTTGGCCGCTTGTTCACAAGTCGGTACCCTCGGGAGAGGACCGCCGGCATAAAGTCGTGGGGGTTCGCTCCGCCCGCTTCCAGCGTCAGCAGCTTGGTTCCCCCGTGGTTTTGCGAGTTCGGTACTAAGAAAAGATACGGGATGCGACGCGCGGACAAGATATCTAGCCACCAACAGATGGAAGCAAAACTGCACTCTGAAAAGCTATGGATATTTACGGCCAGATAGACTTGGTTGCGGTCAAGAGCTGCTTCGGTCTCATAGAGGGGCACCACCATAGCCTTCTCGCTAGCGCCGCGGAAGCGGAGGTAGTACTCCGAAATAAAAGTGGATGTAGCCACCGCATCCGTGCAAATAACCTTCTCAATGTCGGGCAGTGATGCACGGAGGCGGTGGGCGAAGCGTCCGTAGCCCGCGCCGATATCCAGGACTTTTAGCTTGTGGTGCTTCGAAATCTGGAGTGCTTCCTCAAGGAAATTGATCTCATTTACCGAATCCAGCAGGTCTCTGCTTAGAACTAGGTTCTCAAGAGACCGGAACGTATGGGCGCCAAATAGGCCGTCCTCTTCAAGGCGGCCCAACAGCCCGAGCTTATCGATCGTTTTGACATACGACGCGGTCAGTAAATAGTTGATTTCCGCGTTTTGATCCTGGCGCTGCCACACGTAAGGATTGTCAGCTCGGAAGTACCTTAAATCTATTTGGGACGTGTGGGAATCTGTCCAAACCAAATGATTGACGGCCGGACCGTTCGTCTCCCGATAACGGAAGCGCAATTCCTTCAGGCGGGGATTGTCGGGTCTTAGATATTCCTCAGCGCCCTTAGGCAGCACGGCGGAAGGGGGGATCAGAGGCTGAGGCGGCAAGTATTTCCCTACGACGCGCCTCAAGGACTCTAACTCGAATTGGCTTATTATCTGTGCACCAAACAAGCCCAGCACGCGGTTAGTCCCTTTCTTCACGCTACGGATCAACGACATTAGGAAAGACCAGAAAAGGAAATGAGGGCGCTATCCCGGGGCGGGAGTCGTTCCGGGCGCAGATGGGGTGGTCGCGAGGGAAACAGCGGCGGCCCCCGTGAGACCCTGCCCACGGTACTTGGTTACTTGTCGGAGGGAATAGAACACAGTTATAAGAGACTGCAACTTATGCGCCCATTCCCCCCGTTTGGAGCGGGAACTCATGTTTTCGCGTTGTCACGATCAACTTCGCAGCGCAATATGGCCGCAGGCCTCTCGACAGAATGGCGCAGAACGCGGATCGGGTCCGCAAGGACGGGGTTTCCCAGTTTCTCTCGAAACCGCCGGAAACCCTTCTCCGCGTACCACCGCTTGAGCTGATAGAATCGTCGCGGCGGCATCAAAAGTGTCAGACCCAAAACCAGCGCTTTGAAGAGCTTGTATCCAAAGGTCGCGCCGGCGTAGGCGATACCATAAGCGGCCCGCTCAACCTGAAACGTGCGCCAGGGCATGCCGCCATGGCGGGATAGGTGGGAACTTTCGGAATCCAACCTCCATGGTTCCGCAAGCACGGCGAGCACCTCAAGCGGGATACTCAAACTGGACAACCGGGGAAAAACTTTCTCCACAAAGCACTCCTGCATTTCCTGCCTGCGCCGCAACCGATCCGGGTCTCTTGTCCCCCACAGATTCTCCGAGTGTACGCGATAATAGGAAAGGGGGCGGTCCAGAACCATGGCTCCCGCGATGGCCACGCCCAGGAAGGAGATGAATCCGTCAGCGGCAAAAATGAGGTCTTCCGGAACGGGAAGGATCCGGTCCAGGACTTTTTTGCGCGCCGTCATGCAACTGGTCGCAAAAAGACCGCATAAGGACAAAAACGAGCGCGCCTCCCCCGGATCGTTCAGCGTCAATCGACAGGCCTTCTCCGGCACAACCAGTATATTACTTGCAGCGTCGGTGTTCACTTCGAAAAAGCCGTGGGCCACTGCGCCGATGCCGGGATTCTTCTCGAACACGTCGGCAACCTCTCGCAGTTTGGAGGGCGCCCACCAATCGTCGCCATCCAGAAAGGCTACGATCTCGCCTCGGGCTTGTGCGATGCCGACATTGAACGCCGAGGCTTGGCCCCCGTTGGCCTTTCGGATCAGACGCACTCGCGGCTCGAATCTCTGCACGATTTCCGGGGTGCGGTCAGTCGAACCGTCGTCCACGACCAGGATTTCCATTTTGTCGCTGGGGAAGTCCTGCGCAAGGACACTCACGATCGCCTCCTCGATGAAGCGCTCGTGGTTATAGGTATCGATTAGAACACTGACGAAGGGTTCTGGCACGAATGTTTGGAGGTAGCGGCGGGTTTACCCCGCCATATTGCCAACGATTCTTGAGAATCCATGGCGGCGTAAAGCCGCCTCTACGTTCGTCTTCATTAGCTAATGGCTGGCCACGGGATGAGTCTCCGCGACCCTCCTCTTCCGCAACCCCAGCGCGTGTCGCACGGGCCGTGTGGCTCCCAGCAGCGCAAACCAAATCCGCGTTCGGAGGGGTTTGGAATCCACCAGCAGGCGCCGGAAGCTCCACTTGGGGCCTCCTTTATCCAACTGGTACTGCGCGTGTTCGGTGGTGAACAGGCGCCGAGAGTCGCCCAAGAGTGCCGCATTAATCTTCGCTTCCTCGCCTTCCATCACACCCTGGAAGCCGCGGGGAACATGGGCATAGTCATGATTCTGGTGAACCGCCATCACGCTTCGCGAAGCGTCGACCACCGGGATCTTCGTGCTTCGAGTGTACCAAATCATCCATTGATCCCATCCCGGCCGGCCAACGGCAAAGGGGGGGACTTTGTGGTAATACTGGCCTCGCGGAAACATGAAATAGTCAATCCAGCAAGGTGGCCGCTGCTTGTTCGTACTCAAGGCAAGGTTTCGCAATTGATCACGCCAATCCAGCTTCGAGAAATCGATCAATTCCGTGATGTCCGTGTCCCAGCGTCGCCCTGCCATCAAGAAATGAGGGCGCCACGCGGCGACGCGAGAGGCGGCAGCGCAGAAATCGTTCAAGAGCAACATATCGCAGTTCACGTAACACACGAGGGGATAGCGAGCGATCTCCTGAGCGCGATCGAACACGGAATCGAGCAAGGGTGTCCCGAACTCATTGCGATTGACTTGTGGTTCGTGGCGAACTCCCAATTCGCGTGCGGCACTGGCCACGCCCTCTTCTTCGCCGAAGAGAATCACCTCGACGCCGGGGTCGAGCATTGTCCAACTCTTGATTGCGTTGCGCTGAATGATATTGATGTGTCCTTCGAACGGCTTGGGGATCGAAAAAATGGTCAACATGGTCCGTGATAATTCCACTTTGAGTTTTTATAACAACGAGCATATTGCAGTCACGGACAGTAATCGTGTGATAATTAGTTGTCAAGAGGTTTTACTGTTGGTCATTATAAATATTTTACCGAAATACGCAAGAATCTACGCAATTCGTTCTAAATAGGTTACTTAGAAGACTTCCGAAAGAAGCATTTAGTGATCAACTACAAGAACAAATTGTCTCTTATTTCTTGTCTTGGAGAAATCCTTCACCTACCTCGCGGAAGTTCGAAAGATAGCGCAGAAGATTTTCCGTAGAAACCTCGTCGCATTAAACATTAATCTGCGGAAATGAACACTCCTGATTTTGCCCTCAGGCGTGAGTTCATGCGTTGCGTCCAGCAGCGTAAAACGAGCCTTCATGGCTGGTGGCCCGCGTTCTGCCGCCGACGAAACAGAGGATTCACGGAACGCATTCGAAGGATTCCAGGCACGCGGGGTCTTCAATTAGTAGTAATGGACTGATATAAGGCCAAATATCGTTGCGCCTGTAGTTGAATCCCGTATTCCTCCACGGCGATCCGACGGCAGTTTTGGGACATTTCAGTCCTTAGCGCGGGATTATCCAGCACGCTCAGAATGGCTTGGCGGAGCGCACATGTATCTCCTCTCGGCACCACAAATCCCGAGACCCCATTGCGCACCATGTCCGGAACGCCCCCCACTTCGAAACCCACAACCGGCGTGCCACAGGACATCGCCTCCATCACCGTGTTTGGCAAGTTATCGTCCAGAGTGGGAGTCACGTAAAGGTCGGCCGCGCTGTAGGCCAACGAAAGGATACGCTCGTTGTCAATGAAACCGAGGCTAAGGTTTGGCAGGCGGATGTTGGGGGAGAAACGGTTCCGCCCCAGGGCAACAACGTGGATTCCGGAATCTGCAGGAAGGGGAGCAAGTGCCTCCGTGAGTTTTGTAAAACCCTTGCGGTGATCCTTGACGTCCGCCGCCGCAAAGAGGACAACCTTCGCGTCACGAGGGAGGTCCAGCGCTTCCCTCGCCATCATTCGGTTTCTGGGGCTAAAGACCTCGGTGTCAAGTCCATATGGTATGACGGAGACCGGGAATTTACCCAGCAATGCGCTCTTTCTGGCTTCATCTGCGAGCCAGCGGCTGGGTGCCACTAAGTGGAGCCGTCCGTCTGGGATGAAGGAATAGGCCGCCTTCTTGCGCTGCCAGATTTCGCGCGAGAGGTCGCCGGTGACGCTGGAACCAAGTTCGGGGCAGGCTCCGCATCCGCTGTTGTAGCGCCGGCATGCATCATAATAATGGCATCCCCCGGTGAACGGGTTGGGATCATGGAGGGTCCAGACTAGCGGACTTCGTCGCGGCCCCACCCGGAAGAAACTCTGAAAATCCACAAAGTTGGCTACCAAATGCAGGTTAATAATGTGGCAAGTCGGTAACTGGGTCATCAAGTCGGCTCGGAAATCAGTCCGGTCGTCAGTGAAGTAATTGGCGCCGTCTGGGCGCGATGAGTTATAGCGGGCGGCGCTCTTCTGCACAACGCGCGAGCGGGAGTAGCGCCATAGCCGTGCCATCAGCCTCCTACTCCGCGTTATTTGCGTTACTTGCGGATCATCAGTGCGGTGCGAGGCCACAAGCATCGTGGAATCCTGGTCGAGAAGACGGAGTCCGCGGTGGAGCCTATAAGCTGAGCGCGCCGCGCCGCCTCCATCATCGGCAATGCTGAGGTGGACGATTCTCACGCTTGGCCTGTCTCGGCCTGGGGTTTCCCAAAGAGGGAGTTCAATGCGCGCTTTAGTGGACGCCCGGCGACGATGGGACGAGTCACGACCGCCCGTGCAAGTAATGCTAAAGCCTGAAGGCGTCGTCCCTGCCGGTATTGAATGTGGGCCGCGCGGAGCAGTTCATTGGCTATGGCGGACCGATGAATCGGTTCGAACCCCGAAACATGGGTCAACCTCTCTACCAGAGGCAGCACTGCATCGTCCTGCGAGGTCCGCGAAAGCGCCCTGAGATAAAACAACTCTCTTGCGTGCCGCAGGATAGCTTCGGCGCGCTTGGGTGGAAACCAAACCCGGCTGACCTCGATGCAACGGAGAAGTTGGGCATCGGACTCGCCAGAACTAATGAAACCCGCCGTGGCGGAGGTGGGATGAAGGCGGTACGCCGCTAATGTAGCGGGCTCGTACCAGATTGGATAGTGTGCCGCTATCCTGATCCACATCTCCCAATCTGCCGTGTAGGGCAGGTCCAGGCGGAATCCCCCAAGCCTCTCGTAGACGTCTCGTTTCACCACTATTGCTGGACATCGAATGCAATTTGAGAGGGCGATTTTTTCAAGGAAGTCATTCAGGATTCCGGCGGTGGACCGCAACAATTCCGAAGCCCCCGTGCAGGTCTCGTTTTCCTGAATGAGCGTGTTCCGGCAAAACGCGGCGCCCATATCGTTCTGAGCCTCCAGGGCAACCCTCAACCGGTCATAAAAGCCCGGAAGCACAAAGTCATCCGTATGCAGAATATGGACCCAGTGACCTCGCGACCTCTCGACACAGTTATTGAAGTTGGGCATCAAGCCGAGGTTGCGGGGGTTGCGGAAAAAGCTCACCCGGTCCCCCGCTACTCGCCGCACGATCGGCTCGGGGTCCTCGAAAGTGGAAGCGTCATCGACGACCTCGATCTGCATCTCCTCCGGCCCAGGGTCCCGCGCGAGCACGCTTGTCAGCGCTCTCTCGAGGTATCGCGTACGGTTGTAGGCCGGGATCATGACGGACCAAAATGGCCGTCGGCCCGTTTGGGGTGGTGGCCCGATTGTGGGAGGGCCGTCTTCCGGAATCAAACCAGCCTCAGTTTGCGCATCGATCTAAACAGGTTTCCCCGCGACTACCGACATGTAGAGTTTCAGATAGCGTAGAGCCCACGTCGCTAGGCCGTATCCCGCCATGGCGATGCGGAGGCAATTGGTGACCATGTCGGCCCTGAGTAAGGGGTTATCGAGCACACGCCGGTTGGCTTAGCGAAGCGCGCCGATGTCTCCCTCTGGCACCCGAAACCAAGTGCGGCCGCTGCGGCCCGGCGCCGGGAACCGCCGCAAGCCTTGTTGATGGGGGCCGGGCCGTGTATATTACTGCCCAGCGCGGAAATCAGCCCGCCTTAGCGCTCCCGCGCGTGAAGGGAACTGTGGACAGAACGCACAAGCGATTTCGAGATATCATCCTGAAATTCGACGGCCTCACGATCGGCGTGTTAGGTGACTATATGCTCGACGAATTGCTGCAAGGCGAGGCCACGCGAATCTCGCCTGAAGCCCCCGTTCCGGTCGTGGTCATGAAGAACCGCGGCATGGCGCAGGGCTTCCCGGGCGGAGCCGGGAACGTGGCTGCCAACCTCGCAGCCCTGGGGGGCCGGCCAATTGCCTTCGGCGCGATCGGAGAGGATGAGAGCGGGGAGCGGCTGAAGAAACTCCTCACGCGATGCGGCATTTACCACAAAACCCTCCTTCAGGTGCCGGACCGAGTTACCCCACACAAGATCCGGATCGCCGCACTCCACCATCAGCTCTTGCGGCTGGACGTCGAGCGCCCCGAGAATTTGGCCCCTCGTGCGGCCGATGCTCCGGTTCGCAGTTTTAAGCGCTGAATTCCTAAAATGCGGGCGTTGGTCATCTCGGACTACCTGAAGGGGACGGTAACTCCGGAACTGAGCAATCAAATCAAAGCGCTCGCGTTGCAACGTCGAATCCCGATCTTTGTCGATCCCAAGCCAGAGCACCCGGAGGTCTGCCGCCACGCCACGGTGGTCACTCCCAACTTGCGCGAGGCAGAACTGATGGCAGGCTTCCCCCTGCGCGAAAAGCATCAATTGGAAATGGGCGGGCGCCAATTGTTGACCAAATTGGGATGTTCGCACCTGCTCATAACGCGCGGCGCGGAAGCCATGACGCTCTTCGATTCCCAAGGGACAGCTCGGGAGATCCGCAGTGTCGCCCGGCCTGTTTATGATGTAACTGGCGCCGGAGACACCGTGCTCGCCGTTCTCGCCCTCGCCTATACTGGAGGCGCCACCATGTGGGAAGCCGCACAACTTGCCAACCTCGCCGCCGGCCGCGTGGTCCTGAAATTCGGGACGGCGCAAATCCTGTTGCAAGAATTGCTCGAAACCGTCAGCGCCAACTTTAAGAACGCGCCCTAGACCCCGTGCCTCGGACCTTGGATTCACCAGATTCCCCATCGTCGTTCCCATCGGGTCCAGCGTTGTCGTTCAAAGCGATCGGCCTCGTCAGAATGGGCCTGCGCGTACCTTAGGGCCGCCAGGATTTTCGCCATTTTCATGGCTCTCCACCCTGTCGGGAAGGCATTGCGGCTTGCGCATTCCCCGGCGGTTCCAGTCCCGCCTCGTGTTCCTTTGCCTTTCGCGCCGCCTCAATGAGGGCAGTGGTTGAGACGCCATGAACTACCGCTATTTGCACCACTTGCCCGCCCGCGGCTTCAACTTCGGCGCGCCCCACAACCTGGTCTGGTCCCCAGTCTCCACCCTTCACAAGGACATGCGGCAGCATCCGGGCAATGACGCCTTTTGAGGAAATGTCGTCGAAAATCGTGACGTAATCCACCGCCCCCACCGCCGCCAGCACTTCCGCGCGGTGCATTTCAGGTTGTAGTGGTCGGCTTGGCCCCTTGAGAGCGCGAACCGTGCGGTCGCTATTCACGGCAACAATGAGTACGTCGCCGAGCTTGCGCGCTTCCTCCAGGCACCGGGTGTGGCCGGGGTGAAGCAGGTCGAAGCAGCCGTTGGTAAAGACCACACGCTTGCCCTGGCGCTTCAACTGTTCCACCACTTCGTAGGCCCGCTCAAGAGGCAGGATTTTATCGATCGGCATCAGTTCCTTCCAAGCAACCCACCGGGCATCATCTTAGCGTTTTTCAGGAGCTTCGGTGACTCAAAGCACTCCCCAGCGTCAGAGCCGATCCGGGCGCAGCTTCCGACCACCAGGATCTCCGTCGTCTTCATCGCTTGCCGGCCTGCCGGGTCTAACTTATGCAACGCTGGTCGCTTGCCGATGCGCCAATCCTGGTCTCTGCATCGAGAAGACTGCGCACAGCCGCCCAAACCTTCCCGGTCTCAACACCGAGAATACAATGCGCTTCGTGAGACTCACAGTAATCATGGCACGGTGCTGATAAGTTCTCTGGATGAACGACCTCGTGAGGTACACCCCACGGATGGAATCGAGCGGGGGAGTCGGAGCCCCGAGGTGAGTTGTCGCATGCGTACCAAGCGATTTCGACCACTGCGCTGCCGACGGCGGCTGCGAGGTGCATCGGGCCGCTGTCGTTGCTTACAGTCAGGCAGCAACGATCTAGAACTGCGGCCACCTGCCTCAACGTCGTGCGTCCCGCGAGGTTGATAACGCGGTCCCCCAGTTCAGCTTCCAACCGCCCACCCAAGGGACGGTCATTCGGACCGCCTACCACCACGACGTAGGGCTGGTATTCATCCAAAAGCAGACGCCCTAACTCGCTGAACCTCTCAATAGGCCACTGCTTCCTGCGGAGCCGGGAGCCGGGCACGAACGCCACGAGAGGCCGGCCTGGCGTGACCGAATGTTCGGCCAAGACCCTCGCTGCGAATGACCTGTCCTTCTGGTCCAGCCACACTTCCAGGCGGTCGTCGCTCACTTCCCCACCCAGATAACGGATAACATCGAGGTTAAGCTCAACCTCATGTGTGCCGCCATCAGCGGCGATGGCATCCGTCAGCATCCGGTCAAGTCCCGCGTTTAGCCGCCGCTTCCTGTCACTCACCGTCTCGGAATAGGTCACTCGTCGTCGCGCGCCACTAACGTAAATAAGATGCGTAGCATGGTCATAGTCGACATCCCATCGAGGGATGATGGCGAAATCGAATCGTCGCGTCCAAAGTCGCGTAACCGCCAGATAAAGAGCGCGAGCGGGCACCTTGAGTCTTTGCGCCCGACCCCTCGCGGTCCACTCAAAAGTGAGCACCTCGTTGACATAGGGACACAATTCGACGAGGTTCACGACGTGCGGTCTGACAACCAGCGTGATCCACGCCGCTGGGGCATTGCGACGTAGTTCCCGTAGAAACGGCGCCGTCAGGACTACGTCCCCGATCTCATCCACGCGCACGACCAGGATAGCGTGCGCACGCTTCAGTGCGATCTGCTTGCCTCCGCGTCTTCCCGCCAAGAAGTACAAGGGTCGGCCGACGGCGCAGGCTGCCTCCCGCGTGGTTATCGCTTCCAAAAACCGGCGTGCAATGTCCCTTGCGAGGCTCACAGTTTATTTGCGCTGCCCGGAACTCCGGCCCAATTTGATGTGCTCGGTGATTCTCCTGGATTGCCTCCAAGAGCCAGATACGCCAAGGCCGTCCCTTCGATGTGCCTCAGCCCTCCGAATGCCCCGCCCTGCACAAACAGATCGTTCAAAGCTCGCGTGACACCAGGCCACCAGGGGGTGTCGTAGTCATGCCACAAAACAACGCCACCTTGGTTACGCAGCAGTCGCAGAGCAGTTCTCGAGTCTTGGAGAGCATATTCATAGGAGTGCGAGGCATCGATGAAGACAAAATCCATTGTTTCGACGAAGGGTGAAAAATCGAACGTTGCGGAGTCTCCCCACAACTGCACGATCTTGCTCTGATACTCGGAATCGGCGAACTTGGATCCCTTGGCCTGATTGGCGATAAACTTTGCGTCAAATGGGGCTAAGGGGAGCAACGTTGAATTGAGCGAGTCTTTAGGTAGATCCAGCGTAAACACCACCGCCCCGGGCGAGCTATTCGCGGCCATGTTCAAGGTTGTACGCCCATCAAAGGTTCCTATCTCCAATAGCCTCGTTGGTTTGAGAGTCTGAATCAGGTCCACAATGATAATCAGTTCATAAAGTGAAATATTGCCGTCCGCGGGGGCCGGTTCGAGAATTCGGATGGGGACGCCCTTCGAAAGCAATTGCGAGGGAGCAAGGGCGGGCAACAGCGGAATTGGCTGCTCTGGCACAGGGCTTTTGCGCATCCCGGCCACACCGAAGTGTTCGCATATATGCAGGATAAGTCCTCGGTTTCGCGCGAAAATGAAGCCGACTGAGAAAACGTATAGCATTGAAGCTAGGGCGCAGAAGTACCTCCAAGCGAAACGCAATATTTTCATAACCACTTTCTCAAAATGCCTAAAAGCCCAGCCCGCCGCAAATAAACACTTGATGCCTGCTCCGCACATGGACCCCTCACGTGCTGTCCGGCACACTGTAGCTGGAACGCACCCGAATAAATCTATTGGGCCTGCCGTTCATCAGGAACTTCAGTGATCGTCACATGGGTGCACTAAGGCCCCATCGCCTCGCGCCATCGCTGGCTATAGAGTGGTTCCAGTTCCCGCAGTTTAACCTTTTCCTTTGTATCTACACGCACCACAGGCATGTCTGCGATCAGTTTCGAGCGCTCCAATCCGGAAACAAAGGTTAGGCTGCCGTTTTGATCCCGAGATTCTCGCGCGAGGGAGTGAAAGGGCTCCTTTGATACAATGCATGAAGCTATCTCCGAAACCAAGTCCCTGCGCACGAAAAAGGCGTTGCAACCGGCACGATTCGTGCCCACAAGCTCGTATCCTTTTCGAGCCGCCAAAAGGCATAATGCGTTGATGGAGGCCCCAAAATATAGATTGGAGGCGTGGGCATGGGTCCTGAAAAAGTCAGGATCGTAGGGGATGCTGATCGGATGAACGTCGCCGAATACCGCGTTATATTCACAGACGACAATGTCAGGAATTGTGGTTACAATTGCCTCCCAAACCCAGTAATCATTTCCGTCGATGTCAATGCTTAGAACGCCCACTTCTCCGCCGAACCCGTTTTTCGAAATCAGTTCATTGATGTTGTCACGATTGATAAACGTGGAAACGGCATTCAAATCGTACCGCCAGTAGATATCATCCTGGCGAACGCTCTGCATGTAATCTGGGCTCGCATCCATGATGAGCCCTTTCCAGTTGCGGTTAATGAGCAGGAATCTAGTGTTAGCCTCTTTATAGTTCTCAACTCCGAACTCGACGAAACGTTTGGAAGATATGGGCAATCGCTGAATCAACCACTCGAGGATTCCGTCTTCCCCCCACTGCGAATAAACCTGATACTCCGCATCCGCGAGACACTCTACCACGTTCAACCCACGCAGAAGATGTGCTGCCTGTCGCCCCTGAAGCAAAAGTGATCGCTGGATGTGAGCATGCTGTTCACGTATCTCGCCCTGTACCGACTGTATGGACTGCAGGGTGGGGGCCAACACTCGCGCCCGAACTGAGCGCAGGGCATCCTTAAGCATGGAATGTCGCACCTCCTAGTGTGGTGTCCCGCTTAATATTTGACAACCGAGGTCGCCACCGGTGGCCGTCGTCATTGGAAACTATTAGCCGGGACAGGACACTAGAAACATAGACGGCTCACGGTCAGACACGATTTCGATGCCCCATATTTCCGTACCTGTGGACAGTTGGCGATGGACCAAAACCGAAAACCCTTGGACAGCATTACTTAGCCGAGCGGCTAACCGGGGGCAGGCTCACCGTTGCATCTGCGCCCTCAGTCAGACACCAGGAACTGTCTCGGTGAACGAGGCCATGGGCCCAGGTGATATCAAACCCGCGGCGACAGAGCTGACCCTGCCCCATCTGGAACCGTAGCACGTCTGGCACCCAGTCAGTGGGGCAAGGCGCGCTCGGCCCGAGCCATAAATGTACCGAGTAGGTCCCCGGGTAGAGATCGCAGCCTGCCAGAACGCATCGTACCGTGGTCCGTGACCTGATGACGATCGGCGCACAATTTGGGTCATCCTGGCTGAAGAGATGAAGAACAGGAACTCCGAGGGCCGTGTGAATTGCAACCGCGCAATACAGGGGCGGTGAGGGGCTGCGAACGTCCAGTACCATTTCAAAGCAGAGGTCGTCACCGTATTCGAAATGGCGGGACGGATTTCCGTTGGTATCCAGCAGACCTACTTGCGAGATCCTCACCTCGCCTGTCCCCTGGCGCTGAGGGTGGTTGCTGAGGTCTACGTTTTCAGGTGAATCGCTTGCGCGGGAAAGGTAGCGGTCGATTACCTCCGAAATCGGCCCGATTTTCTCGACACTGCCAGCAGATATGAGAATTCCCTCTTTGCAAAGCGTCGCCACCGCTGACATGCTGTGGCTGATGAAAAGAATCGTGCGTCCTTGCTTTGCGACATCGCCCATCTTCCCCAGGCACTTCTTCTGAAATTCGGTGTCGCCGACAGCGAGGACCTCGTCTACCAGCAGGATCTCGGGTTCAAGATGGGCAGCAACCGAAAAGGCAAGCCTCACTTGCATCCCGCTCGAGTAATGCTTCACGGGGGTGTCGATGAACTTCTCGATTTCCGCAAACGCGACAATCTCGTCGAATTTCCTTTCAATCTCCTTCTTGCTCATGCCGAGAATCGCGCCGTTCAGAAAAGTATTTTCCCGGCCCGTCAACTCCGGGTGAAAGCCGGTGCCGACTTCCAGAAGGCTGCCCATGCGTCCGTGAACATCGGCAAATCCTGTGGTGGGCTTGGTGACGCGGGCAAGAATCTTGAGCAAAGTCGTCTTCCCCGCCCCGTTGCGGCCGATGATGCCCACCACATCGCCTTGTTGAATCTCGAAGGAAACATCCTTGAGCGCCCAGATGTGGGTGGGATCGCCGTTGGAAGAAGAAGGCTTCCGCGGCCGGAAGAGGCGGAAGGGGGCAGACACGGCGCGGTCGAGGACGTGGCGCAACCCGGTGTCCCGCTGGCGCTCGCCAATGCGGTAGCGCTTGCCTAGATTTTCAACACGAATGATGGCGTTGCTCATAGGGGAAGTGCGGAGTCCCAAGTCACAAGTCAGAAGTCAGAAGATAGAAGCTTGGAGCCGGTTGCAGGAGGCATGGCGAAGAATTGAGTGCTAATGTTTGAGATTTTGGTAGTGTGATGTAGTTGCGTTGCTGGTCTGGAAAATGAATTCGACCTAAAACTCCTACCGTTTCTTAACTTGGATGACCAGCTTGTCCAGGTGGCCGTGTCGGAAGAGACTGGGCAACGGTCCAGACCAGTTCAGGCACTCATCTCCACGACTGGCAAACCAAAGATAGGCTTCATAGGGGTCGATCGAATTTAGGGCGTCACTGTCTGGCCCCCAATACTTCTCATAATTAGGAGTCAAGCGCCGGTAACGAAGCGTGCTGGGGGATCCTGCCATCCAGAAGTCCAGGAGCCTCAGGAAGCGTATAGGGATTAAGTAGGTACCGCGGAAAGCCAGTGACTTCCTCAGGGGGATGCTTGCCTTAATGGTTTTCCCTTTCAGCGTGAAGTCGCTATACGGGCGGACGTTATAGCCGTCCGCCAACCATGTTACGACGTACCATGCTGGCTGCAGGAAGATGTACCCGTTGGGCTTGACCACACGCCGCATTTCACGCAGCGCCTGTTCTGGGTTTGGAACGTGTTCGAGAACGAAAACCGACCAGACAACGTCAAACTGGTTGTCGGGAAAGGGCAAAGCCGTGGCAGTGCCAAGCACAAAAGGCTTATGGAAGAACCTTTGGGCCGTCGGGGAAATATCCAGGGCGGTGTAGTCGCTTACAACATCCTGTAGCTGACCACTGCCCGCACCGATCTCAAGGGCCTTCTTTCCGCTCAGTCCATAGCGATCCACGAAGTCTTGAATTTCCTTTTTCTCCCCCGGACCACTCCCCTCCTCAACCGTTACGTAGAGAGTGGTTGCTGAAGTCGGATTATCTTTGCGAGAGGCTGCGTATGCCTGCCGGTAGAACTCGATGGCCTTTTTGACTTCAACCTCTGATGGCACCGCATCGGTATCGTAGGGAAAATGAATTGCGATCAACGCCGCCAGGCCAATGACAAGAACGCCAACGACTGACAGGAGTGAACGTATTTTGGGTCGATGCATGATTGATCCCATTGGGACTGCAACGTCCGGGCACGAATCGGTTCGTTTGTTTTTACTGGCCAATCTTACTGAGCATTTCCCTTATTGTCCAGATATGCCCCGCTTCCATCGCCGGCGCCACCCGGAGAGACTGGTGAACCCTAACGAAATTGTACCAGCCAAAATGCAATGCCAGCATTGCGTGGAGTTTCTCCCACTTTTGGGAGAAAGCACTCGTCAGGCGCGCCAGCCTCCGCATTTGCATTCTCCGGTCAAATTCTGGCGCTCCACTTCCTTCTTGCTCATGCCCAGAATCGCGCCGTTCAGAAAAGTGTTTTCCCGGCCCGTCAACTCCGGGTGGAAGCCGGTGCCGACTTCCAGAAGGCTACCCATGCGTCCGTGAACATCGGCAAATCCCGCGGTGGGCTTGGTGACGCGGGCCAGAATCTTGAGCAGGGTACTCTTCCCCGCCCCGTTGCGGCCGATGATCCCCACCACGTCGCCTTGTTGAATCTCGAAGGAAACATCCTTGAGCGCCCAGATGTGGGTGGGATCGCCGTTGGAAGAAGAAGGCTTCCGCGCCCGGAAGAGGCGGAAGGGGGCAGACACGGCGCGGTCGAGGACGTGGCGCAACCCGGTGTCCCGCTGGCACTCGCCAATGCGGTAGCGCTTGCCCAGATTTTCAACATGGATTATCGCGTTGCTCATGATAGGAGCCAGGATTTAGGAGCCAGGAGTTAGAAGTTACAAGTCAGGAGTCAGGAGCAAAAAGTCAGGAGCCAGGAGTTAGAAGCTAGAAGTTACAAGTCGGAAGTCAGAAATCAGGAGCGGGCATACAGGTGCTATGCCTGTGAATTGGGCACTTTTGACCGAGATTTTTGGAAAGCTCAAACCGAGCCTCGTGGAGCGAGTCGGGAAAAAGGTCGTTTGTAGCGCCGTCCTTTAGGGCGGCACTCTCGACCGGCAGGAGGGGCCGGTGCATTCCCCAGACCGTCCTTCCAAGGCTTTTGCGGATAAATAGTCCGTTAACCCAAGCCCCGGGCCCGGGCATTGCTATCCCCCAGTGTCGGGGAGTTTCACTGATTTGCGGAATATCCACAAGTCGGCTCCAGTCCCACCCCGATCCCAACCCCGGAAAACTTTCAGTCGTCGATCATCTTTGGTAGCCCCTCAGCCGTCGAACCGCAACAGGGCGGGATCGATCTTAGCCTGGTGCGCGTCGTACCAGCGATAGAGTTCGCCGATCGATTGGGTGAAGCCGGTGAACCGGAAACTTCCCATCTCCGCCAGCATTCGCGTATTGTCGCCACTATACTCCGTACCCAGGCCGGGCTCGCGGATCGCGATCTCCGGATTGCGTTTTGAAACGTCCGCCACGATCTTCGCCAGATCCGAAAGCTGCACCGGCGTACCCGTACAGACGTTGTAGGCCCGGTGTGACGCAGGGTGTTCGATGAACCACTTGACGATCGCGGCGAGGTCATCGACGTACAGATAATCGAACCGCACGTCGCGGCGGATAGTGATCGGCATCCCGTGAATCACGCGGCAGCAGGCGTTGGAAATAAAGCGCACCTGCCAGGCCTCGTACTTGCCGAAGACCCCGAACAGCCGCAGGTTCGTGACATTCGCCAACTGCTCGCAGTATTTCGCGCAGATGTACTTTGAGAGCCCGTAGCCATCGATGGGAATGTGGGTGTCAAAATATTCTTCGCGCATGCGCGGCACGTAATAGCGCCTATCGTATTCAGCGCCCGAGCCGAAGTACAGCATCCGCCCGAAATGGGTCCGCTGGCGGACGAGGTTGAAGAAGATTCGGCAATTGTCGGCGAAGAGATTCGCGGGTTCACCGGTCTTCCGGTTCGAGCGCACCGTGGCGCAGTGGAGAACCACATCAAAGCGCCTGGACTCGAACAACTGCCGGATGGCCTCGTCATCGCCCAGATCGAACTCCGAGTGCGACGGCGCAGTGATATCGTAATTGCACCGAAGCTGCTCGGCCAGGTTCCGTCCGACAAATCCTGACGCGCCGGTGATGAGCACTTTCAACAATGAGAACCCCTTTGATTAATATTCCCCCCTACCAGACGGTCCGTCCGCCGTCGATGACCAGATTATGACCGGTCATGTAAGATGAAGCATCCGAAAGGAGGAATATCAGTGCTCCTTTGAACTCGTCGGGATGGGACATTCGACCCAGGGGCACTCTCTGCGATATGTTTTCAACAAGATTCCAGTCCTGGCCGTTGTAGACGCTTGCGGGTGTAAGGGTATTGACGCGAATATTGTGTCCGGACCAGTACGTGGCCAAGTATGCCGTGAGCATTACCAGACCCCCTTTGACCACTGAGTAGCTGACGGGCTTGAAGGCCTGTTCGCCTGGCTTTTGGCCTGGTTTCAAATATACACGCTGGTCCGGTGCGATCACCCCCAGATCGGAGGAAACGTTGACGATGACGCCGCCTCCTCGCTTTGCCATCTCCCGCCCGCACGCCTGTGCGCACAAGAATGCACCAGTCAGCCCGACGGACAGATCCCCTATCCACTGATCAAGAGGGAAATTTTCGAATCGGCTAAGCTCGTTGTTGGTCTCCTCAACCATTTTCGGATTTTTCGCCGCGTTGTTGATCAGTCCATCGACGCGACCGAAGGTGACGAGAATCTTCTGAACCATCGCTTCCACTTGGGGCTTGTCCGTAATGTCCGCATGCACCCCCAGGACCGGCCGGTCGCCGAATCGTGACTTCAGATGGCTGAGGGTGCGGTCAATCCTGTCGTTGTGGACATCATTTATAACGGGAGTGCCTTTCGCCTCCATAATGGCTTCGGCATGCCGGACACCGAGGTATCCCGCACCGCCCGTCACGAGGTAGACGCGGTCGGAAAGGTCAAACGAGTGTGCAAGATCAGTGTATTTTCTCCCCCTGAACGGGTGCGAATCTTGGACTGACATTGGCTATAGCTCCACAACGTGGCCTGTGTCGATCGACTGGAGCGCGGCCAGAGCGATCTCGAGTGGCGCCACTCCTGCCCGGACATCCACCATGGGGCTTTCGCGGCCTTCGATGCACTGGAGAAAGTGGCGCGCCTCGGCGTGGAACAGTTCTCCCCGTTCGCACCCTGCAAACTCCTGGGACGTCCATCTGCCCCCCTCAAACACCCTCACTGAACTACTCCCCGTCCAAACAATGCGACCGTTGGTGCCGTTGACTTCGCAGGACCGAGAAGGAGGACGTTGCATAAAGCACAACTGAACGTGAACGGGAAAACCATAATCGAGGAGAATGCTGGCGGTGTCCTCGACATCTCCGGAGTCTCCACTGAGGGCGCCACCCATGGCGAAAACCCGGCGTGGCTTGCCGAAAAACCAGACCGCGAGATCAAGCTCGTGACTCTCAGTGAGGACGACGCCGCCGCCAAGGGCGCGCTTGACCGCGTACAGATTTCTATAATCTTCCCATGGGTGCCAGTCAGGGACATAGGAGGCAACTTCAAAGCGTGCGGAGAGGACCTTGCCAATCCTCCCCTCATTCAACCAGTCTCGAACCTGCTTCAGGGCGGGATGGAAACGCATCATGTAGCCGACGAGGCCAACCCGTGCTCGCTCCGATAAGGTACGCTCCAAATCAGTGACACATTGCAGAGTATTCGAGAGCGGTTTCTCGATCAGGACGTGTGCCGATGCCCGCGTCGCAGCGAGAGCCGTCGCGATGTGCTCGCTAGTGGGATTTGAAATGACCACCGCATCCGGATGCTCGGCGACAGCGGATTCCAGCGAGTCAAAAACGGGAATGCTCAGCGCGGCACCAGGGATGACTTCAAAGTCGGGGCCAATGACGACAGACGCTTTGCGCACGCGATACGCCATGTAGCTCGCGGCGCCTCCGAGGATCGCTCGAAAATTGCGAAGGTGCCGTTGTCCAGCGCCTCCCAGGCCGACGAACAGTATCTTCATCGGAGCAGGTCCTCGACCAGTTTGAGATGCGCGCTGGCGGTCTCAACCGGGTCATTTCCTCGATTGGTCTCGAGGGTAAACTCGCCGGCGAAGCCAATCGCACGAAGGGCGGCAAATGCACCCACTAGATCGGTATCGCCCGTGCCGAGAATCACGTTTTGTCCGTCCGAGCGGCGCTTGTCCTTGACGTGAACGTGAGAAATTCGTGACCCCAGAGTATGAATCTCGTGCACGATGTCATACCCTAGGGCCGTCGTGTTTCCGAGGTCGTAGCAAACACCCAGCGGTTTGCCTTCAAGCGATGATCGCAGCGCGTCTGCAGGCAGGGCGCTCTCGACGGCCAACTCGACGCCATGCCCGGCTAAGGCCGACACGCGCGCAAATGCCTGCTTAGCCTCCTGTATCGAGGCGAGGTTTGCCGCGCCGATGAACGGCACCACGATACGCTCAAAGCCGCAACCGATGAGCTTGGCCAGAAGCTCCACACTGGCCTCCGGGGCGCGGCTGAACGTCACGCTCATAAAACAGTCGGCGCACAAAGTTGTCGCGCGCACGCCCGTCTGCTGCGAGAGTTCGCGAATCCGCCTTCTGCCATCGTCCGACCATATCGGGTTGGCGGGGTTGTGGCTGGCCTCGGCAATCAATTCGATTGCATTGAAGCCGCAGCGGCGCGCGAGAAAAAATTCCTCCTCCCAGCCATCACGGGGAAAGCACTGCAACTCTCCGTTCCAAGGTCGTGTCAAGCGCCCCTGGAGGATGCCGATCACCCGGGATGGGACCTCCGGAAACGGATGGTGATCTGGCTGGTTATTCAATGCACGTACATCTTGGCCGTCCGGCACGATCACACTCCTGGCCAGTCTTCGAGTGGTTCGATCAGCATATTGGAGGCGAACTCCTCACGATCGAGGAAGGGCCAGAGGTCCTCCAGGGGCTTCGACACAATAGACCCATCCGGACGGTGAGCAGAGGACAGCCGTGGCGCCCGCGGCTCGTCCGGAATCGCTGCAACTTCGCATACCATGGGCCCCGGGGCGTCGAGAATCGCGCGGAGACGATCAACGAGATCGGGTTCGTCGCCGATCCGGCAGGTCGGCAGTCCATAGGCGGCGGCGACGCGTTTCACGTCAGGCAAGGTCAAACCGCTGCGGGAATCGCACCCGATGTTCCGTCCGAAGTACCCGGTCTGTGAGGCCCTGATGGACGCGTAGCCATCATTGTTGACAACGAACATCTTCAGCGGCAATTGCAGGCGCGCGACGGTTTCGAGTTCTTGGATATTCAGTTGAAAGCCGCCGTCGCCGTCCACCGAGACAGTGCGCCTCCGGCCGCCGGCAAGACAGGCCCCAATGCTCGCGGGGAGGCCGAATCCCATCGCTCCCAGTCCTCGGGTATGCAGAACCCGCTGTCCATGCTTCACCCTCATCACCAGGAAAAAAATCTCGGGAGCAAAACCCGAGCTCCCGGGCACGATGAGATCATCCTCCATGGCTTCGCACAACGCTTCGGAAAAAACGTATGCGCTCACCCGCCCTTCGCTGCCTCGTTGCGCGGGGACAGGCACGGGATATCTGGCCTTCCAGTCGCTGCACCGATCCAGCCATACCTTCCTGTCACGCTGAGCGATCGTATTGCGGGAATCCAGCATCCTAGTAATCACTTGCCGCGCGTCGCCGGCGATGGGCAAATCGACCTTACAGGTCAGTTTTCGAATCTCCGCCGGATCGATATCGACGATGATCTTCTTAGCAGCACGGGCAAGCTTGTCATACGCGTATCCGCACATCGCAAGATCAAGGCGAGCACCGATCGAGAACAAGAGATCGGAATTTTGGAGCGCAAAATTGGCGCTGCGCGGGGCCATCGAGCCCGGCCTGCCCGCATTGAGCCGATGGGACTCAGGTAGCAGGTCGAGTCCGAGCCAGGTCGTGAGCACTGGGATCTGCAACAAATCGACGAGCTCGAGAAACTCCCTGTAGGCCCCCGCGAGCCGGATGCCATTTCCTGCCAGCAGCACCGGCCGTTCAGACGCGTTGATCAGGTCGAGAGCTCGGGCGACATCCCGCGACAGCGTGTCATCCATGCGTCGCTCATCGCTTGGCGGCGAAAAGGTGCTGAGTGTGTCCGGCTGGATTTCCGATGCTTGCACGTCCAGGGGTATGTCGATCCAGACGGGTCCCGGCCGCCGGGACTTGGCAAGGTATACAGCCTTTTGCATGTGGTATTGAATGCTCTCAGGTTCTGCCACCGTAACTGCATACTTTGTGATGGACTGGACAATAGAGACGATGTCCACCTCCTGCACCCCCAGTTGCCGAACGCCCGAGTCGCGCTTGAGATCGGCGCGCTTGACCTGCCCGGAGACGAACAGGCACGGCGTGGAGTCCAGCCACGCCCCGGCTACCCCGGTCACCGCATTCGTTCCTCCGGGACCGGTCGTCACCATCGCTACACCCAGATTGTTCGTTACCTTCGCGTACGCCTCGGCTGCAATCGCGCTGGCCTGCTCGTGGAGATTGCAAACAAACTCGATTTCGGCGCAGCGGGCAAGGGAATCGTTAAGGTGCATGGCGCCGCCGCCGGTGACGAGAAAAACGTGTTTCACGCCCAGGTTGGCGATGAACCGCACGACATAATCGGAGAGCTTCATTACTCATTGCCTTTCGGTGCCGGTTGGGACGCCGAGCGCGCCGCTAAGATCGAGTCCACCAACTCTCGAATGGCGCCGTTGCCGCCGCCGCGTGTTGCTACGAAGCCTGCCTTCACCAAGACGTCGGGCCGGGCGTCGGCCGGAGCGGCGGCGAGGCCGGCGATCCCGAGCGCGCCCAGGTCGTTGACATCGTCGCCCATGAAGCAGATTTCATTCAGCTCGAGAGCGTTCCGTTGGGCGAACAAGCGCAAGGCTTCGGCTTTGTCCTTACAGTTCTTGTGGACGTCCGTGATGCCCATTTTAAGCGCAAAGCGATCCACCAACGGGCTATCCTCCCCGGAGATCAGTGCCACGATCAGCCCAGCCTTGCGCGCCAATGAGACGCCCATCACGTCGGCGAACGTGAACCGCTTCCACTCCTGCCCGTCCGGCCCCCACCAGAAGGCGCCGTCGGTAAGCACGCCGTCCACATCCAGAGCGATGGCGCGAATGAGCGCCATCCTAGGCGCCGACGCGGCGGAGTTTCTTGATGATTGGGTGTTCCCGCTCGAGGACACGCTTGACCCCATCTCCCATGGATTTTTCCACCAGCCTCATGTAACTCACCAAGCGCGTGATCCCGTTGGGTTCCAATGAGGCGGCGTGATCTGTACCCCACATCGCCCGGTCAAGCGTGATATGCCGCTCCAAAACGCATATACCTAAGGCAACCGCGGCAACGCTCGCAGGAAGCCCAGTTTCGTGCCCGGAATAACCCACCGGCACGCCGTATCGCTCTCGCAGGGTCGCGATGGCGCGAAGATTGAGTTCCTCGTAATGCGCAGGGTACGTGCTACAGGCATGCAATAGAACCAAATCCTTGGTTCCTAACACTTCGAGCGCATGATCGATCTGTTCGACCGTGCTCATACCCGTGGACAGAATAATCGGCTTGCCCTTGTTTCGGGTATGTCGCAGCAGGTTGTCGTCGGTCAGGGTTGCGGATGCGATCTTATAGCAGGGTGGGTTGAACTGATCGATAAGATCCACGGACTCCTCGTCCCAGCAGGATGCGAACCATGGCACCTTCACCTCGTGGCAGTAACGGTCAATCTCACGGTACTCGTCCACGCCGAATTCCAAGCCCCGCTTTAAATCCCCGTTGGTTGTTCCGAAGGGGCTTTCTCGTGGGCGCGCCAGTTCCTCGGGGGAGTAGACAACATCCACCGTGCGCTTTTGGAACTTCACCGCATCGCAACCCGCCACATGAGCAACACTGATCAGGCGCTTGACGAGGTCGAGATCACCGTTATGGTTAATTCCAATCTCGGCGACAACGTAGCAGGGGTGCCCGTCGCCCACCAAGCGCTTGCCAATGCGGACCTCCCTAGCGTGTGCATCCGGCGCGGGCTCGTTCATCAGCGGCCTCCTCGATTCGCGGCGACCGTTTGCCGGCAGATTTCGTGCAGGGCGTCCAACACATATTCCAGCATGGCTCGGGACAGCCCCGGATAGACGCCAATCCAAAAGACCCGGTCCATGGCGAAGTCGGCGTTCTCCAGTTTTCCGACCACGCGATGAGGCGTTTCGGCGTAGGCGGGCTGGCGCACCAGGTTGCCGCCAAACAGCGATCGGGTTGCGATCTTCTTTGTTTCCAGAAAGCGCACCACGTCCGCGCGAACAAAGGGCGCCCCCGGCCGGACCGCAATGGGGAAACCGAACCAGCTCGGGTCTGATCCCGGTGTGGCCTCCGGCAGAATGATGAACTCTTCCAGCGGCTTGAGCCCGCTATAGAGCGCCCGAAAATTCTTGCGCCGGGCCTCGATGAATCCAGGCAGCTTGCGGAGCTGCGCCACGCCGACCGCCGCCTGCATGTCGGTGGCCTTCAGGTTGTAGCCGATGTGCGAATAGATGTACTTATGATCGTAGCCGTGGGGCAAATCGCCGAGTTGCCAGTCAAACCGCTTGCCGCAGGTATTCTCGCGGCCCGGCTCGCACCAGCAATCGCGTCCCCAATCGCGGAACGATTCCACCAGGGTTTTGAGCAACGGCTTATCGGTCAGGACACACCCGCCCTCGCCCAGCGTGATGTGGTGAGCGGGATAGAAGCTGACGGTCGCGACATCGCCGAACGTACCTACCTTCCGCCCGCGGTAGGTGCTGCCCACCGCGTCGCAGCAATCCTCGATCAGCCACAGGTCGTGCTTGCGCGCAAACGCCGCGACGGCATCGAGATCGAACGGATTGCCGAGGGTGTGAGCCAGAATGATGGCGCGGGTGCGCGGGCTAAGCGCCTCGTCAAGGGCGCGAACGTCCAGGTTGTAAGTGGGAACTTCGATATCGAGAAAGACCGGCACCAGCCCGTTCTGCACGATGGGATTGACCGTGGTCGGGAAACACGCCGCCGTGGTGATGACCTCATCGCCCGGGCGCAACCGGTGGTCGCCGAGCTTCGGCGAGGTCAGGCAGGAAATCGCCAGCAGGTTCGCCGATGAGCCCGAGTTCACCAGCACGGCCTCGCGCACGCCGCAGAAGGCCGCAAACTCGCGCTCAAACTGGGCGGCGAATCGGCCCGTGGTGAGCCAGAAGTCAAGAGAAGCATCCACCAGGCTGCGCAACTCGGCCGCGTCGAATACCTTGCCCGAAACCGGGACGGGACTCTTCCCGGGAACGAACCTCTGGCCAGCGAACTCCGCCTCGAAAAACTCGCCGACGAGGTCGAGAATCTGGCTACGTAACCGATCTGCTCGCGCGTTCATGGGTGAAAAACTCCGAGTACCAGGCGATGGTCCGCCGCAGGCCCTCTTCCAGGCTGAACATCGGGGTCCATTGCAAGAGACGCCGGGCGCGCTCAGCGCTCAGGCACTGGCAGCGAATCTCATTGACGGCTTCGTTGCGGATGTCGGGCTCGAGAGCGGATCCCATCACCGCCAGGATCCGGCGCACCAAGTCGAGCACCGTCACCTGGATTTCGTTCGAAAAATTGAAGGCCATTCCGCGCAGGGCCGCATCGGCCGCCAGGCGTTCGGCGAGCAGCATGTATGCCGCCGCGCCGTCTTCCACATAGAAGTAGTCGCGGATGAACCGCCCATCGGAGCGGATCACCGGGCGCTCGCCCCGAATCACCGAGCGAATGGTGCCCGGAACCACGCGGTTCCAGTTCAAATCGCCACCGCCGTAGAAGTTGCCGCATCGGGTGATGGCCACCGGCAGGCCGTAAGAGACCGCATAGGTGTGGGCCAGTAGGTCGGCGCAGGATTTGCTGACGTCGTAAGGATGGGAGCCCGCAAGTGAGGTCTCTTCCGAATAGGGCAACACCTCCTGAGCGCCATACGCCTTGTCGGAAGAAGCAATCACAATGGACCGCACCTTGGGGGAGCGCCGGCAGGCTTCGAGCAGGCTCCAGGTGCCCTGAATGTTCGTCTCGAACGTCGAGACCGGATTGGAGTTGGCAATGCCGACGATGGTTTGCGCGGCCAGGTGCAAAACGGCTTCGATTTCGTATTCGCCGAGCGCCCGTTCGAGCGTGTCGCGGTCGCGCACATCCCCGCGAACCACCTTCACCCGATCGAGCGTCCCCGTACGGACCAGTTCGGATTGTGGAACCCAATCGCGCACCAGGCAGACCACGTCGGCGCCCTCCGCCACCAGGCGCGGCACGAGCCACGAGCCCAATAACCCTGTGGCGCCGGTTACCAACGTCGACCGGTCGCGCCAGAAAAGATCGCTCATGACCAAACCTTCCAGGGTGCTTTGCCTGAAGCCCAGAGTTGGCTCAGGTGCTGGTAATCGCGATAGGTATCCATAGCGTAGAAGAAGCCCTCGTGACGGTACGCCGCAAGTTTCCCCTCGCGCGCCAGCCGCTCCAGGGGGGCGCGCTCCAGGATGCAATCGTCGCCGGAAAGATAGTCGAAAATGCCCGTGTTGAAGACGAAAAACCCGGCATTGATCCAGCCTTCCGACATCGGCTTCTCCTTGAACTCCAGCACCCGATCTTCTTCGCCGATATCCAGAACGCCGAAGCGTACAACCGGCCGGACAGTGGTGACGGTGGCGAGCCGGCCGTGGCTGCGGTGGAACTCGAGCAGGCGGCCGATATCAACGTCACTTAAGCCGTCGCCGTAAGTCATCATGAAGGTATCTTCGCCCACATATTTTGCGATCCGCTTGAGGCGGCCGCCGGTCATCGTCTCCAGACCGGTCTCGGCTAAGGTGACCCGGAAACCTTGCTCTTGGTGGGAGCCGTCGAGAAGGATCTGCGATTTCTGGCCGAGGGTTATGGTGAAGTCGTTGTTCATCGCCTCATAATTGAGGAAATAGTCTTTGATCATGTTACCGCGGTAGCCCAGACACAGCACGAACTCCTGAAAGCCGTAGTGGGCGTACGATTTCATAATGTGCCACAACACGGGCCGGGAGCCGACTTCGACGAGCGGCTTGGGACGAAACTCCGTCTCTTCGCGCAAGCGGGTGCCCAATCCTCCGCACAGAATCACCACCTTCATTGCAATGCCCCCTCAGCATTGGATAGGCTCATGTGGGATACCTCGAGCTGCGGACGCACGCGGGCGAGGACGCCGCGCAAGGCAAGGGAACACTCCCGCGCGCCAATGCGGTAGCGCTTGCCCAGATTTTCATCGTAAATTATAGCGTTGCTCGTTAATGGGGACCGAAGTCAGGAGCTAGGGTCCAGGAGTTGGAAGCTAGAAGTTAGGAGCCGGGAACTGGCGACTGTGAAACGTTAACTGCTGACCGAAGCTGTCGAGATTAGGTGAATTAATAGCAGGGGTCCCAAGGGTCATCACAGAGGCTGATAAAGGGACATTTTGGCGCTGCCCGCCCTGCCGTTGGGGATTCCGTCGGACGGCGTCCCACCTTTGTCCTCCGATTTGCCGGAATACGAAAAATCATATTTGGACAAGCCAAAGTCCCAAATGCCCTTCACACCACCGCGGCAATCGGACCCTGCACCTCTCGGCTCCTACCGCGCTGCGGTTACAACGCCGCGAAGCTTCCAGTCCTCGACCATCCTTCGGAGACCTTCAGCGACAGCTACCTTCGGGGTCCAATCGAGGTCCCGCTGGGCTTTGCCGATGTCGGTGATGTAGATGCGCTGGTCACCCGGACGCCATGGACCCATTTGCGCCTCGGGAACGCGGCCCAGGAGGTCTCTGAGATACTCACGTAATTCCACCCAAACCGAAAGCGTGTGGGCCGGCCCGCCGCCAAGGTTGTAAACCTGTCCGGCGGTACGGTCGACTCGGCGAACTGCGCTCAGCATCGCTTCGATGAGGTCCTCAACATAGAGCAAATCGCGCACCTGCTTGCCGTCGCCGAATATCCGCACCTCTCCACCTTGGAGCGCTGTGCGCGCCAGGTGCGCCACCCAGCCCTGGTCCTCGTTCCCCATTTGCCGCCGACCATAGATGCAGGACATCCGGAAGACGATGGTCGGCAAGCCGAAGATGCGGTGGTAATCCCGGACGTACTGGTCCGACGCGCCCTTGGAACAGCCATACGGTGAATGAAAATCGAGGGGAAAAGTCTCGGGGATTCCGAGTGCGTAATCTACCAGCCGATACCGTGTTTCCGTCTCCTCGATCTGCACGCCTTCCAGGTTTCCATACACTTTATTGGTGGAAGTGTACAGGACGATGGGCAGGGGGTTAAGCTGGCGAGCAGCCTCCAGAACATTCACGGTACCGAGTGCATTCACTTCGAAGTCCGTTCGCGGGTCCGCCACCGAAGTCGTTACGGCCACTTGCGCGGCGAAATGGAACACCATGCCGGCGCCTTCGATGGCTCGCGCCACTGCCGCCGCGTCACGAACGTCCCCTTGAACCCAGTTCACGCGGCTAGGGTGCTGCTCGCGGAGCCATTCCAGGTTGCTCAAAACGCCCGAGCGGCTGGCGTTGTCATAGATGATGACTTCGTGGCCGTCCTGCAAGAGCCGGCTCGTCAAATTACACCCGATGAAACCCAAGCCACCCGTAACCAGTACCCGCATTAATAATTCCTTTCGACTTACTACACACACTTTAACATAAGTTATGACTGGGCAGGAGATGTAGATCTTCCTCCGTCAGAGGAACGCCGGCTACCTTACGATAGAGAGCGCGGCAGGTCTTCGCCGTTCGTTCCCAGGTGAACATCCGAGCCCGCTCGCGGCCTCGCGCCCGCAGTTGCTCCCGTAGGGCTTCGTCGCTGGAAATTCGCAACAGGCTCGCGGCAATGCTTTCCACGGATTGGGGATCGAAGGTCAATACGGCATCGCCACCATATTCTCGCAAGGGAGGGATATCCGAACAGGTAACAGGTACGCCTTCCCGGAAAGCCTCGATTACAGGCATGCCCGCGCCTTCAAAGAGACTGGGAAAGACCACAAACTGAGCAAGGCGATAGAAAGCTTGCGATTCGGCCAGATCTACAAAGCCCGGGAAGATGACCTGCGCCTGAAGTCCGAGATCATTAATGCGCTGTCTGATCACGGGCCAATACTCGTTCTTTCTCCCAGGACAAAACAGATTCAGGGTAATGCCGTTGCGATCACGAACCTGCCGGACTGCCTCAAGCAACTTCAGGTGGTTCTTGTGAGGCCAGGTCTGCGCTGGGAACAATCCGAACAAATCGGGAAGGCGAAATTTCTCGTGAAGCTCACTTGGTGTCCCATTTTCGATGTCTTGGTAAAGCGCGGCGGGAGGGGCGCAGTGAACCACAAATACCTTCTGAGCATCGAGCCCGTATTGCTGTACGAGGTCGGATTTTACTGCGCACGACGGCGCCACAACGGCCTGCGCTGAATGGCATGCACCCGAATACAATGCCTGTCGGAATGCGATCTCCCGATCAGAAAAGAATTGTGGGAAGTGGAGATGCTGTAAATCCCAAGGGTTGTAAATGGACGGTAGGGAGCAACGAGTGAACGCCTGAAAAGGGAAATGAACGATATCCCCGCCCAATGACTCAAGGAATCCGTCGGATTGAGGCAGATTCACTGCGGATCGAGGCCGAGTGCCGCCCGAAACCCGTCGGCGTGCCCCGCGCCAGAGGGCGCCCGCCGGCCGCCGAAGGGGTCCAAGCAATCCCTTGGCGCGGTCCAGCAAATTCAGCTTGTTCGTCTTGGGCCGGGACGGAGACACGATCCTCTGGTTCGGTCCCATGAGAGTTTTTAGCCAGTCGGGACTTTCAGGGCTGGTGAACAAAATATATTGCTCTTCCCCGTCGGTCAGGCGTCCGAGGCCATAGACGAGGCCCATCAAAAACTGTTCGATTCCCCCCTCCCGGCCACCGGGAATCATCTGAGCGTTAATCATGACCTTCAGTGGCCGTTGCATAGGTGCTCTAAAGCTCCATCGCCTCGCGCCATCGCTGGCTATAGAGGGGTTGCAGTTCCCCCAGTTTGACTCTTTCCATCGTATCCACACGGACCACAGGCATGTCGGCGATCAGTTTCGAGCGCTCCAATCCGGATACATAAGTTAGCCTGCCATCCACATCCCGGGATTCGCGCATGAAGGAGTTAAAAGGCTCTTTTGACAAAATGCATGAATCTATCGCCGAAACCAAGTCCCTGCGCACGAAAAAGGCGTCACCGCCGGCGCGATTCGTGCCCACAAACTCGTACCCCTTTCGAGCAGCCAAAAGGCATAATGCCTTGATGGAGGCCCCGAAATAGAGATTGGAGGCGTGAGCACGGGTCCTGAAGAAGTCCGGTGCATAGGGGATGCTGATGGGATGAAGGTCGCCGAACACCGCGTTGTACTCACAAACGACAATGTCAGGAACTGCGGCGGCAATTGCCTCCCAAACCCAGTAGTCGTTTCCATCGATGTCGACGCTCAGGACGCCGATCTTCCCAGTGAAGCCGTATGTCGAAATGAGTTCATTTATGTTGTCACGATTGATAAACGTGGAAACGGCCTTCAGATCGTACTTCCAGTAGATTTCATCCTGACGAACGGAGCGCATGTTGTCGGGGCTGGCATCCATGATCAGCCCATTCCAGTTGCGGTTAATGAGCAGGAACCGGGTGTTAGCCTCCCGATAACCCTCCACTCCGAACTCGATGAAACGCTTGGAAGAAATGGGCAATCGCTGAATCAGCCACTCAAGGATTCCGTCCTCACCCCACTGCGAATAAACCTGAAACTCCGCGTCCGCGAGGGAATCCACCACATTCAACCCGCGCAGGGCATGGGCTGCCTGCCTCCCCTGTAACAACAGCGACCGCTCCATGTGAGAATGCAGTTCACGTACCTCATCCAGCATGGGCGCCATCGGCGCTAACATACGGGCGCGAAATGCGCGGAAGGCCTCCTTAAGCACTGTACGACAATCCTGCAAGAAACATTAACACGTTACGGTCAGACGAGCTTCCGGTGCGCCATACTCCCTTGATGGCGTGGAGATCAGTCCATCCCTGCTGGGCGTCCTATGGCCGTGCTAAGCGCATCTATCGGGTCGACGTCCCACTTCAGCTCAGGGCACACCAATCCCGGCCACCGTTCGGGATATCGCGTCCCCCCGCCCGACGTTCGCTCCACATCGAGAGCGATGGCGTTTTCCTCGAAAAAAAATATCTTCACGAACGGGGTATCGGCTGAAAGCGTCAAGGTGTATCTGCCTTCGTTGAGCAAATTGCCTGGAACTGAGCAGCGACTTACGTATTTGCCGGGGTCTCTTGGGCAGCCGTCCCAACGAGGGTTCCTGTCGTCACTTGAGGTAAAGACGATAGTGCCGTCGGCAGCCGCAACCCTGACGCAGACCCGGAGGTGCGACACGGCATTCCGGATTTCATACTCGATCTCTATCTGGAATTGTTCGCGCATGTCGATGACAGACGCGACATGACCTTCCGACTGGAGGATTCGTGCCGCGCGCAGGCAGACACTCTCATTGCCAGTGGCGCTCGATTCCTCCCAACGTCGTTCGCCATTCGCTTCGGATCCGGTGCGTATGTACGCCGCCGCCACATCCTGCACGGGTCCAATGGACTTTACCCGGCCATTTTCAAGCCATATTCCATGGCCGCACAAGCGGGTGATCGCGCCCATGTTATGGCTCACAAACAGAATTGTGCGTCCGCCCTTGGCCACGTCGCTCATCTTCCCCAGACATTTCTTTTGGAATTGCTGGTCTCCCACCGCCAGCACTTCGTCAACCAGAAGGATTTCGGGCTCCAGGTGTGCGGCAACAGCGAAGGCCAGACGCATTTGCATTCCGCTACTGTAATGCTTGAGGGGCGTATCGATGAACTTCTCAACCTCGGCGAAAGCCACAATTTCATCGAACTTGCGCTGAATCTCAGCCTTACCCATGCCCAAGATCGCCCCACTCAGGAAAACGTTCTCTCGGCCCGTCAATTCCGGATGAAAGCCCGTGCCGACTTCCAGAAGGCTGCCCATGCGCCCGCGGACCTCCACAAAACCTTGTGTTGGCTTGGTGACGCGGGCGAGAATCTTCAGCAAGGTCGTCTTCCCTGCCCCGTTGCGGCCAACGATCCCCACCATTTCGCCCCGGCGGACCTCAAAGGCAACATCCTGAAGTGCCCAAATGTGGGTGGGATCACCGTTGGGTGAGGGAGACTTCCTTGCACGGAAGAGGTGCCCCGGGGCAGATGCGGCGCGGGCAATGACGTCGCGCAAGGCAAGGTAACGCTCGCGTTCGCCAATGCGGTAGCGCTTGCCAAGATTTTCAACATGAATGACGAGATTAGACATCAAGTGAGTCTGGGGTCCGAAGTCCGGAGTCCGGAGTCTGAAACTGTCAACTGTGAACTGTCAACTATCGACTACACTTCACACCACGTCGGCAATCGTTCCTTCCATCCTGTGAAAGAACGCCAAACCGCCGACCACCAGGAGCAAGACCATTCCTGTAGAGACTGCGAGCATAATGTTCGGTGGCTGGCCGTGCCCGGTGAGCGCCCAGCGGAAGCCCTCAATGACGCCGGCCATGGGATTGAGCCCGTAAAGCCACCGCCAGCGCTCCGGCACCAGGGTGCTGGGATAGGCGACGGGTGAGGCAAACAACCAGAATTGCACCAGGAAGGGGATGACGTAGCGCACGTCTCGATAAATGGCGTTCAGGGCGGAGAGCCACAAGCCCACGCCCAGAGCGGTCAATACGGCGAGAAGAAGGAAGAAGGGAAAAAGCAAAATGGACAGACCCGGCATGATGCGGAAATAGGCCATCATCCCGAGGAACACCACGAAGGAAATGCTGAAATCCAAAAGCCCTGCGACAACGGACGACAGGGGAAGCACCAAGCGGGGAAAATAGACCTTGGTGATCACATGTTGCTGCTCCACCACCACGGCGGTGGCGCTCTGTAGCGCGCCGGCAAAGTACATCCAGGGAAGCAGGGCGCTGTAGTAAAAAATGGGATAAGGCAGCCCGTGGGAGTCCATTTTTGCCAGCTTGCCGAAAAAGAGGCTGAAGACCACCATCGTCATGAAGGGCTGAATGACCGCCCAGGCCGCCCCGATCGCGGTCTGCTTATAGCGCACTTTGATGTCGCGCCACACGAAGAAGTAGATCAGCTCGCGCGCCGACCAAAGCTCCTTGAAGTCGATATCCAGCCAACCGCGCGGCGGAGCGATCCGCAGCACCGGGAGTTCAACCGGAACAGCTTGCTCCGCGAGTTCGTTTGTCACTTCGTTTTGGCCACTCCTTCCTGCCGCTTCAATTGGCGGACGTCTTCCTGCTCGATTTGGTGCATCAGAGCTCCGCGGTTCTCAAAATAGGCCGCGACTTCGGTGGCGGCCCGCTGAGGCACTGCGGTGAATTGATTGCGGACCATCTGCTTCCAGGATATCGGTCCACGGGCTGGAACCATGTGGGTGCCCCACTGGAAAATAAAAGCCAAGTTCCAAACGATGAAGAGAGCAGTGGCCGAGCGTGCGATCACCAACGCCTTCCGCCCTCTTCCTAACCATTTCCCGAACTCGTTGAGGGAAACCGCCAAGCCCAGGACAAAGAAAGGGGTGAGGGAAATAAAGAACCGGTTGCCGAACGATGAAATCCCGTCCCAACACGAGTCGATAGTAATGAGGTAATAGAGCGCCAAGGCTGCGGTGACAAGGGACGCTGCCATGGGCCGGTCCTGCCTGCGGAGGAGGAAGAGCCCGATGAACGCAGGAATGACAATGGGCGTCCAAACCAATAAGCCATGATCCGATGAGAACAAGACGCTGCCCAGACGGGGTGAGGCTAAAAGCCCAACGTCGACATCTCCATATCCGAACGATAGCGGATGCCCGTAGATAATCTGCCGCGTAATCAAGGTGGGCGAGAAGGTGATCAACGTAGCAAAGCAATAGAGTAAATTGGCTCCGAACAGCCGGCTAAGGGCCTTCCAGTCACATCTCGGGGCGCGCCAGCTTCGCCAGTAACACTGCAAGGATTCAACGAATGGCACCAACAGAACGGCAATGTTGGCATAATAGACATCCAGCACCAAACCCGAAATCAGCCCTAAAATCACCCATTGTCCGGGGGTTCGCGCTGGGCGGGTCCGTTGCCAGTACCATAGGAAAACCGCGACGGCAAACACCGAGTGAGCGTGCGACCACGAAGGATTGAAGTACATGTAGACGGGAAGAGAGCTCGCGAACCAGATGCCCAGAGTTGCCAGCCAGGCCCAACGCTCCTGCGTATAGAGGCAAGCGAGTCGAAAAGAAATGAACAACCCCAGGAACCCGTAAAGCGCCGTGGCGAGGGCCATCGTAACAAGGTAGGGCCGAGAATAGCCGTTCGCCTGGACATTGATCCCAAATCTCTGGAGCGTCAACATTGCGTAGTGGACCGGCAGGAGAAAGGGCGCCCAGAGCATGGAAGGTCCGACGGCGAAATGATTGTCGAGATGGCCGGTCGGCGTGTACTGGCGGGGGTCAATCGTCCCATCCGGCCGGACCCTGCCCATGGAGAAACTTTCGTTCGCGGACCGCCAGTCACTCGCGAAATCCAGCTGATGCTCGACCAGCAGAGACCGGAGGTAGGCATAGTAGCCAACCCCATCACCTCTGACCCAGGGATTGACTAAAGGCAGCGTTAGGAAAAAGAGAAGCAAGAGGAACTTGGAATACTGATGACGCGGAGGGACTGGGGTAAGGCTTTGCGGCGCGGGATGGCTCGATAGAGTCTGGGTGGCCAGGGGAGCCTTGATCAACTGACTCATTCCGCCCTTCTCGCTGTTGTGGTCACTTCAGGCTCAGGCACCGCTTGATGCTGCCGGCCCGGAGCCGGCTTGGCACTCAAGCTGTAACGCAGGATGCACCACAGCGCTCGGAATCCGTCTTTCCAGGTTATCTTTTTCCCTTCGGAGTAAGTGCGCCCGTAATATGAAATCGGGACCTCGTAAACACGCCATCTATTCTTGGCAATTTTGATGGTGATCTCCTGCTCGAACCCAAATCGATCTTCTTCGAGACAGATTCCTGCAAGCACCTCGCGTCTGAACGCCTTGTAGCAGGTCCAGACATCGGAGAGATTCAGGTCGGTGACCATATCCGAAATCAGGGTGAGAAGCCGGTTGCCGACGTAATGCCAAAACAAGTGGACTCGATGAGGGCCCCCCAGGAACCGGGAGCCGTAAACTACGTCGGCCTCGCCGCGGTCGATAGGCTCAATGAGCTTATGGAAATTCTGGGGATCGTATTCCAGATCCGCATCCTGAATCACCACAATCTTCCCACGAATCTCTTCAAACCCCCGGCGGAGCGCCGCTCCCTTGCCGCAGTTTGTCGCTTGGAAGAATACACGAATGTTGTGGGTGGGTAATTTTGTCCCTGAGTGGGGCAGCAACAACTCGCTGCCGCCTCCAGCGGCATGCAAGCCAATTTCGGAAAGCAACTCCCGGGTGCCGTCCGTCGAAGCGTCATCAACGATGATGATCTCCTTTGGCAGGTCCACATCCTGCACCCGCAGGAGAATCTCTTCGATGGTCGCTCGCTCATTGTAAGCGGGAATTACTACCGAGACCATCCGTTCTATGTTTGGGTTTACTCTCGATTTGGTGTGAGTAGGGTGAGCTTCAGACATGGTCCCCTGCTTCGCGGGGCATCAGCACTGGTCTCAGAGCGTAACTCCTGATTCTCATGAGCGCCGTAAGCCTTAAGCAGTGTCTTGGTTCGTAGCGCTCCCGGTTATCGTAGCGCTGTTGGAGGTAATTTCCCCTGACCATAACGAGGACTGAACTGCGAGGTTCTGTTCACGCCAGGGTGGGGCGAACCACTTCCCTCTTCGCCGCAAAACATTCGGTCACCTTATCGATGATGACTGAAAGAGGCGTCGAGGGTCGGAAGCCCGTAAGCCGCAAGAGCTTTTCTAGCGAAGGGACACGCCGGGGCATATCCTCAAAGCCCGGCTCGTACGCCTGGTCGTAAGGGATGTACTGAACCGCCGAGGCACTCTCAGTCCTTTCCTTTACAAGGGAAGCCAATCCTTCAATGGTAATTTCGCAGTCATTGCCAATATTCACGACCTCGCCGACTGCACGATCTTTGTCCATCAGCTTCAGGATCGCCTCGACCGCGTCTCCGACATAGCCAAAGCAGCGGCTCTGTTTGCCCGTCCCAAACACAGTCATGGGCAGACCCTCGAGGGCTTGGCTCACGAAAGTTGGCAGCACCATTCCGTAGCGGCCGGTCTGGCGGGGGCCCGCGGTGTTGAAGAGCCTGCCGATTACCACCGGCAATTTCTTCTCCTTCCAATAGGCTAAAGCCAGGAACTCATCGAGGGCCTTGGAACTGGCATATGACCAGCGCGCCTTGACGGTGGGGCCCAGGGTGGTGTCGTCGTCCTCACAGAACGGTACTTTGTTGTTCTTGCCGTAGACCTCAGAGGTTGAGGCTATAAAAACCAGCTTGTGCTTCTTGGCGGCCGCTTCCAGAACCAATTCCGTCCCCTTGACGTTTGTTTCGATCGTGCGGACCGGACTCTCAATAATCCGTCGAACGCCCACGGCGGCCGCCAGGTGATAAACGACGTCCGCCTCGTCAACGACCTCAGCCAGGAGTTGGCGATTCATTACGCTATCAAAGAAACATCGCAGGGCGTCGCTAGACCGTAAATGGCGGAGATTATCAACGGACCCGGTACTCAGGTCGTCCAGAATAATGACCCGTTCCCCTCGCGAAAGCAAGGCTTCCGCCAAGTGTGACCCGATGAATCCCGCACCACCCGTAATCAATGAAACCATAAACCGGTTCTCCTAGCCTGAATTTCCACGGACAACCATTCGCCTAAGTATTAGGCCGGCTGTTAACCGATTTTTCAAGGGACACTGGCAGAGCCGGATTAATCTATTGGTG
>Ga0208034_1000093_pt1 | contig 89188 bp, 88 predicted proteins | sample June2015DPH_8_10_FD_184699 | JGI IMG/M metagenome (GOLD analysis project Ga0208034, IMG submission 184699) | Peatland microbial communities from SPRUCE experiment site at the Marcell Experimental Forest, Minnesota, USA - June2015DPH_8_100... | ecosystem: Environmental > Terrestrial > Soil >... | reverse complement strand
GGGTGTCCTGCTAAATGTTTCGACCAACATATGCGCCTCCCTACAGCCTCGGGCGTGGCACTACCAAGCAGCCAGCCAGAGAAATGCAATGGGAAACAGCAGATAATATGTTCGTGACAGGTGAGAAGTCAAGGGCGAACCATGGTCTTCGGATGCTTCTGCGCCGGGTCAGTCCAGGCTTTGAGTACTTCCAAGATGAAGAGGTTGAACTCGTTGACGAGCCGGGTATCCGATGTATCCGCCTGCTCAAAGGGAGAATAGGGGAGACTGCGCATGAGGGAAACGATAAACCGGAGAGTCGTCCTGGCTTCACGGCCAGTGGGAGCTCCTGTAGCTTCAGACTTTCGCTTGGAGACCCAGACATCCCGATCCGCGGATGAGGGGCAGATGCTTTTACGGACGGTGTACCTGTCTCTTGACCCGTATATGCGGGGGCGGATGAGTGACGCGCCTTCCTACGCGCCGCCTGTGGGTATTGGGGAATTGATGGTGGGCTCCACTGTGAGCCGGGTGGAGATTTCATTCGTATCGGGATTTGCTGTTGGTGACTGGGTCCTGAGTCAGAACGGCTGGCAGGAGTTCGCAATTTCGGACGGAAGAGGCGTATTGAATCTTGGAGCGCATCCGGCCAAGCCTTCCTACATGCTGGGCGTGCTGGGAATGCCGGGATTCACGGCTTATATGGGACTGTTGGACATTGGACAGCCGAAGCCGGGCGAGACGGTGGTGGTTTGCCCACGGTGACGGTCAACATCGGCGGGACGGGTGGAACGTGCTCGATCTCGGGGTCAATGGGGTCTTATACGTTTAGCTCGACTTCTACTGTCACCGTGACGGCGCAGAGCACAGACGATACGACCAAGGCCGGCACCTTCAACTTCAATGTCTGCGCGAATCTCTCGGGGACGCTTGCCAACAGCACTTCGGGAATCGTTGTTATGCCCGCGTACCAGCAGGCATATCAATCGCAAGTGGTGACGTTGCAATCCTACGTGACCGGCTGCGTGGACGAAACGGGAGTATGGTCAATCACCACCAAACCGAGCGGCGGTAACGCAACACTGACCGATACGACTTACCGTGATGCACAGTTCAATGCTGGCACGGTCACAGGACGCTATGTGCTGACCGACACATCAAACTGCAACGGCGGGACAGGAACGGCTATTGTCTACGTCAGCCCCAATTCGATGCCGTCCTACCTCGTCACGCCGAACGGCACGCGGCCACATGAATGTTATCCAAACCCCGCGCTCACCGGAACCGATTACGAAATTGGATCAGGCAAAGCTTACTCAACCATTGGATCAACGACCGCAATTGGCAGCGTGACGGCAGGAAGTATTTACCGGCTCTGGAACACGGATACCACAGGCCTGAGTCCATCGACTTATGCCGAGTATTTCCAGATTCAGAAAAGCGGCACAGCAACACAGCCCATCATCTTCTGTGGGGTACCCGATTCGCTTGGGAACCTGCCGGTGATGACAGGCACAAACGCCACAGGGCAGAGCAGCATCAACAACAACAATGGAACGGCGGGGTATGGCCTGATTTCTATCTGGCCCTCGTCCCATTACGGCTACTGGAAGTCAGGAGCGGCGGGACCATCCTATGTCAGCGTGACTGGCATCTCGTTTCAGAACGCGAATCCAAGCAATACCTATACACAGCCCGGAGGAGTGAGCGGCACGTGTCCGAGCGGAGGAACGTCAACGACCTGTGCGTGGCTCTCTTTCACCGCAGGAATCAACGCGCGTTCCGGCACCTACGTTGACATCAGCGGCAACGAGACGAACGGAACCACGCTTGGCGTCTTCTCCGATGACAACACCAGCAACGCATGGGCGACCTACACGCAGGCGTTTTCGCTGATAGGAAACAATTTCCACAACTGCGGCTGGACCAACACCGGAGCGCATTGCCTTTACCTTCAGACGCTCTATACGCTGGTTGAAGGAAACAAGATCGGGCCAGGGGGATCGAACTATTATCTCTCTGGCGATGGCCCTTCAGGACTAAAGTTTCGTGGAGCAGAATTGATTGCCCGTTACAACCTGATCGGGGCGAATCTCGACCGGGATTTCGATTTTGTGGACAATTCGGACGGATCGCCTTACGTCACGATGGACGTCTATCTGGGGGCACCGGGGAATGTGACTTGCGCGCAATCGCTCTACTGCTTGGGGGACACGGCGGGCGGCGGAATCATCGCGGCCTATTTCGAGTCCGAGCAGAAGGATTTTGTTTATGGCAACATCGCGGGATGGTCCGACGGTGGGCAGGTTCACTACGGAGCGGATGTCACCACTGGAATACAGGACCGCAACGGAGTTTTTTACTTTTACGACAATACAATGTGGCAGGCGCAGGACTTGTTCGACAATCAGAACTCTGCGGGAAAGTCCTCGATCCTCGGCCAGCGCATCGATGCGCGGAACAATATCTTCTGGCCCTATACTGGCGGCACAATTCCAGACTTCACGCGATTTGTGGACCTCACTTTCAGTGGGACTACGAACCTACTCGAAACCAGCAGCATTTCGATCACGACTCCCATCACGGGGGGCATCGGCGGAACGGCCGGCTGGGCGAACGGGGGAAGCACACCGTATTGCAGCGACGGCTCTCCGTGCGACTGGCCGCTGACCAATCCCATGAACACGCATCTTCCCGGTCTGGGGTCAGGGAATTACCTGTTTACGGGTACGCAACCGTTTGCAAGCGGAACATTCATCCCGCCAACCGGAAGCGCGGCGATCAGTGCAGGAACCGCCTTGACAGGACTCCCGGCGCAGCTTCCGGTCAGATGGCAATGGAATGTTTCAGGCGGATACTTGATTCCGCGGGCCAACTCACTGACCATCGGCGCAGAGGATCAGGCAGGTACATCGGGACCGGGCGCACCACAAGGCTTGCAGGGCAAAGCGATTCCGGGCGGAAGCGTGAATTAAGGAGACGATAGTAGCGCAGGTGCGCAGCGGGCCTGACCGTTTCATCGCGAACCAGGGATCTGCGCGCGCGAAAAACCGCTTGCGGCACAATTGGCCGAGGTTTTGGCGAAAACTGAGCATGAGGAGCCGGACCAGGAACAGACGGTGCCCGCGATTGCAGGGACTCTCGCGCATAGCAACCGGGCCGCATGTCCTTGCCAGCCGCTCCTGGGCCATTCTCAAGCAATTGGTCTGCCCGATCTTTTGTGCCAGCGTGAGCGTTAGTGTAGCGCAGGGTTGAGGGGCCCAGTCTTTTTGTACCAGCCGGAATGTTAGTCTTCGACGGGTTTAGGTTGCAGTGAATACGCGGCTAGCCGCGTACTCACTAGTGAATTCGCTTGGCGTCCTGTCATTGAGAGCCCTGTGAAGACGACTCTCATTGTATTCCTGCCGCCAGGATTCGATGAGCTGCTTGGCTTCGTCGAGGTCGGCGAACCAGTGAGCATCCAGACAAACGGCCCGGAAGGTTCCATTGAATGACGCCCGAGCGTGACACGACATCGAAGAGATCTCTTCCTTGATCCTGCCGTCACGCTTCGACGTATACCGGACAAATGGCGGATTTCGGTTGACCATGGCCAGGATTCTGCACTTGTGGGCATTCACTTACCACTTTTGGAGGCGAGATTGATGCCACTTTCCGGAAACAGCCGGTCGCGGGTGCAACGGAATGTGGTTCCGGCGGTGCGCCGCGAAGAAAAGAGGCTGCCGTTCAGCCGTCCCCGGGCGAGTGGACACTCTGGCTGTTAGAGAAGAAGCTAGTGCTGATTGGGAATTCGACCCGTGGCCCAAGAGTTGGCGGCACAGGAGAATAGGTTTCGCTGGAGAAACCCGTGCCGGTTGATATGAGACAAACTGGCGCAGGGAGGGCCAATTACCGAGGAAGCAATTCGACGGCTATCGGAGTCGATCGACGATTGATGTCGCGATTCTGGGTCGACCCTGCCTGGGTTTTCACTAGTGAGAATGATTTCACTCTCGCGGCAGGTTTTGCAGATTGATGCCGAGTTGCTGGCAATTTTTGAAGAGATGACTTCTTTCGAGCCCCAGCGCCAAGCGCACATCTTCCGCGCTGACCTCAGTGCCAGCCAGAAGCAGGAGACGTTCGACCACATTGCGCAGCTCGCGTATCTTGCCGGGCCACGCATACTCCTGCAGGGACTCGATGGCGGCTAAGGTAAAGATTGCGGGCTTCCATCCATTCTGCGCGCTTCCCTGGCGCACAAAGTGTTCCACAAGCGCGGGCAGATCCTCGCGCCGATGACGCAGCGGAGGGAGTTGAACAGGGAAGAGGACGAGGCGATGATAGAGGTCGCGCCGGAATCCGCCGGAATCAACAAGTTGCTCGAGGTTGCGATGCGTGGCGACTACCACGCGGACATCCACGGCAGTGGATTTGGCAAAGCCGATGCGTTCGACCTCACCCTTCTCGAGCACGCAGAGCAGTTAGGTCTGCATGGAGGTGGGCATGTCGCCGATTTCGTCCAGGAAAAGTGTGCCGCAGCGTGCGCGCCACGAGCTCCTTGCCGGTGCCGGTTTCACCGTAGATGCAGGCGCGCGATTCGCTTGCCGCGACACGCTCAATTTGCACCATTACGCGGCTCATGGTTTCGCCGGAGAAGACTGGGGTGTGCTTGCCCAAATGCGCACGGAGATCGCGATTCTCGGTTTCGAGGCGCGAAAACCGCCTTCCGAAGCTCCGTAAAATCAGCGTTCCAACCGAGAGAACCCGGCCGTGTCAAGCGATGTGGGTTGAGTTACAAAGGGAATTGTCAGGAAGATGAGTCTGCTAGAGACAAGCTGGCCCGCGGGTGGCTCACGGGTGCTGAGCTGCTTATCGTAGGCGTTCACTCAGTGCGAAAGCCTGTTTCCGTAGCGGCAGGTCTGGGTCGGCGTCCTTCCACAGAGCGAGCAATGGATCGAGAGCCGCTCTCGCTTTTGCGGGATTTCCCATGGCCATATCGTCGGCAGCTAAGGTATAGTGCGCGGCGATCCATCGCTGTTGCGGCTCCCACAGAAGACCATGATCCGTGCTGGTGAGGAATCTCTCATACTGGCTCACCGCCAGCTTCATATTCCCCGACTGCTGGTATGCGCGCGCAAGCCCCTCCATGCTGAAGGGAGTACTCTTCTCCTGATCCGAAAGACTGAAAAGCTGAATTGCCTTATCGTTTTCGCCGTGCAGCAGCGCAACCTCCCCTTGCAAATAGTGCTCGTATGCAACTTGTTCCGGGTTCTTCACGTCGACCAGTGGCTCAATAGTCTTTTCAATTTGCTCCGCTTGTCGGGCCAGCCCGGCACGCGCCGCCTCCCGCACCACCAGGCTGAGCACGGATCGCTCCACGCCCTCCTGGTCGAACAGAGTTTGCATGGGCAGGTTGCGCTGGTTTCTACCCCCCGCCGTAATCACGGCCTTTCTAATTTGCATGTCGATCATTCTAGCGCGCATTTCTCACGGGGTGTAGCCAAGTTGTAAGGGTGGGGCGAAGGAATAAGTGGCAAAAGGCCGTCTTTTCATGGCATAACTGCGTTGTCTAAGCGTAGTTGAATGCTGCGAGCAGTCTTCATCCTTTTTTGACACGGAAATCCTATCGCTGTGGCTCTGGGATGTCCATCGAAAGGTCTGATCTCACAACGCCTCCGAGAAGCGAAGGTGCTCGTTGGCCTTGCTGCCGCTACATTCGCATCGGCCAGATGTTCACGCGTAACGCGGCCGCCGGCCTCGGCATCTAGCTCCACTCTGACTTCTGAGAAAAAGGGCCTATCGGATGTCAGGTCTTCTGAAGGGAAGGGCGTGCTCATTCTGTCTCTCATTACGTCACAGACAGTTCGGCATGCATGGTCTATTATTCTCGACACGGTCATGCGGCAGTGCAACATATCCAATTACGGAGCCTTGCCCTCTCCGCGATCGCTGAGTCTAGCCGTACTTTTAGCAAAAACTAGAGCAATCGATGACCGCTACGGCAATTCTGCACCACAAGGAATTGCAATTGAAACATAACTTAGACGAGGGGCCCAGGCTCCTCCCAAACCCGGAGGTGCATCGGCTCCTCCATCCAAGGAAAGAAGCGGCTTGGCTCTTAGGAATAAGCGTCCGGTCGCTAGACTACCTGATCGCAAATAAACAATTGGCAACGAGAAGAAATGGGGGACGGGTCTTGATCCCCCATAGCGAGCTGGTCAGATTCTCGAGAGCTGATCACTTCGAACCAATCTCGAAGGCCGCTTAACCACATGAGGCCGGGAGCAATCCCGGCCTCAGTGCTTTGCGAGCCGATCCACAGCCGCTCTTAGCGCGGCGTCATCCAGGTGCGCGTACCTTGCCGTTATTGCGATCGTCTTGTGGCCGGCCAGCGTCTGAATGATCTTCAGGTTCACTCCATTCATCGCCAGATTTGAACAAAACGTATGGCGGCAGTCATGCCATCGAAATCTTTTGATCTTCGCTAGCCGCAAAGCTTCCTCAAACCACACACGCGGGTTGATGATCGAGAAAACTCGCACACTGTCCTTGGCCACTGTCTCGCGAAGCTTCTCGAATGCACGCAGCACTTCTGCATTCATCGGAATCGAACGGCCAGTGTAGTTCTTGGTTGTAGCTAAACGAACTTCTCTTCGCTTGAAGTCCACCGAGTCCCACGTCAAGCCAAACTGTTCCGACAACCGCATGCCCGTACCCAAGGCAATCTCCAGCTCGGGTAGATGCTCGGGAAACTGCTCCGCAATCGCGACACGTAGCCGCTTTTCCTCTTCCGTATCAAGCCATCGAATTCTTGCGTTGTCTTCGTGCCGTTGCCGGACGAGTCTGGCCGGGTTGCCGCTGACCTTCCCGTTGCGGAGCGCCTCGCGGTATACCAGGCTGAAAAGTGCACGGTAACGATTCGCTGTCGCCGCCGTCGCAGTATGCCCAGATAGCCAAGCATCAATCTCCTCCGGCTTGATGCTCTCAGCGACGCGGTCACCGAAATCCGGCAAGACTTTCTTAATTCTGCTCCTGATGTTTCTCGTGTCACGATGATGCGAAACACTGTAGGCGAGAATTGCGTCGGCCAGCTCTCTGAACCTGACACCTGCGGTTCGCAGATTTGCAGGCAGCTTTTTGCCAGCTCGAGTTTGCGATTTGCGCAGCTGATAAAGAGCGATGGCGTCGCTCTTGCGACCGACCTTCTCCCGCTTGAGTTTTCCGTCGACGCGATACCGAATCCACCAGACACCGCTATCGCGGGCCTTTTCCCAAACTCCCGTGACCCTTGGCTGCTCTTTTCTGGGCATCTTCCATTCACGCAGAAAAAGTTAGGTACAAAGTATCACCAAAAGTATCACCAGCGCCAAATTCCGCAACCTTCTATTTTCGCAAATATCCTGTAAGTTATTGATTATATGGTGCCCGGAGGGGGACTTGAACCCCCACGGCCGGTAAAGGCCTGCGGATTTTAAGTGCGTTGCGTATGCTCTCAAATAACGGCAAACAAAGCAGGTTATTTTGCGCAACTGTGAAAATGTGCAAGCGAATGTGTAAGTCCGAGGCATCTGCGCCTCACCGTTCGAGGCCGCGCTGGCGCTGCTGTTGCAGGGTCTGGGTCTGCTCTTTTTCGCGGGCGAGTTCGGCCTGTTTCGCGCGCTCGGCGTAGTTCTGCTGGGAGATCAGCTCCGCATAGCGGTTCGGCGCGCGGGACCTGTCCGCAGGGCCGCGCTCAGGCTCCGCTACCGCTTGATTCTCGCGCTGCGCATCGAGCCGCTTGTCGATCTGGTCGTTATGATCTTTGGCGACCTGTTTCAGGTAGTTGATGTCGTGCGTTTGGATTTGAGCCTTGGCTTCGTTCTCTGCCCTGAGATGGCCGATGTCGCCAAGGTAGGGCGTACGCATTCCTGAGGGCGTGAGTTGCGGGGCATTGGCGGATTGAATCTTCTGGTCCCGCAGTTCCGCTACGCGCGTGTCGAACTTTTCCTTCTGCCTTTCGTGGACCCGCTCAAGCTCTGTGTCGCGGGCTTTCGCGATCCCTTCAAGCTCCTGGCGCAGCTTCGGATCGCCAACGGCAGCGATCCGCTCTGCTCGTATCTCTTCGGGTGTCTTTTGCGCCCTGGATTGACCGGATTTGGAGGCGTCGTCCATACTGTCCGCTCTTCATTGTAGCGGAGGGGTGTCGCCATGGACCGGAAAGAAACAGATTGGCAGGACACCGAAACGCTCAGGAAGATCGTGCAAAGCGATATTTACGATCTTGGCCAGCGCCTTGTCTTTGTTACCGAGTGGCTAAAGGACTCCGGTCTGAGCCAAGAAGCGATCATGCTCGGCTACTTCAACGCGTGTATGCGCGTGACCACGGAAAGCCGGGGCATCATGGGGTCGTACATCATGGCGAACCAGCTCCACTGGCACATCGTTCAACTCATCCAGAAGCTCTACACGGTTTCTCACGCCGTGCATCTTGATGAGTTACCCGCCGATCCAACCGTCAAAAAAACAGACTCCTGAGTCAGCGCGGCTGGCTAAAACGGGCGGAGAATAACGGTCTTACGCGGCGGCTTGGAATGGCGGAACTTGTGAACCGTCATCTCGCGTGCGTTCAAGCGCCAAAGCGCTTTCAGCTTTGATGGCAGGTTGCAGGCCGTATAGAGCCAGGCAACCTGCCTGAAGACAGAGCGCAGTGTCTTCCCTGGCCTGAAGATGTCCAACAGGTTTCCCGTGAAGAAGGGGAGGGGGCGGAGGAATTGGTTTGTCCGCTCCGGCTGGTCCGCGACGCCGGAGCGCATTATCGTTCCCGGTCCGGCTTTCGTTCTCGCTCTTTGGCTTCTTCCCGCTCGCGCTCGGCCGTTTGCTTCTCCTCTTCTTCCTTGGCGCGCTCTGTGTACTTCATCCGGGCGATGAGGTCGTAGGCGGATGGGCGGCGGCCGCGCGGGGCCGGTCCGCTTGGTATCGGGGGTGTTGGGAGTTTCGGCGGCTCTGGTTCTGGCTTCGGCTCCGGCTGTTTGGCGGGAGGCTCCGGGGCAGGGGCCGGGCGCGGTCTGGGTTCCTTCCAGAAGTCATCTGCGGCGTGGATGGTTTTCTGGACCTGCTCGATCCGTTCGGCGGCTGTTAGGCGGCTTCGGCGTGGCGTTGGGGTGGGCGGTGCGGGCGGCTCTGGTTCCGGGGGCAGGGGCAAGCTCCCTTCGTCCTTCCGGACGGTATCCGCCTCGCGGACGGCCCGGACGATCTTTTGGATATCTTCCATTCGCTCGGCCGCGTACCGCCGCTTGAGTGCGGCCAGGCGCTTTTCGGAATTGGCTAGGTCTTCTTTGGCGAGAGCCAGATTGTGGTTTGCTGATTTGATGCGGCGATTCTGATCGCCCCGGTCGGTGGGGACTCCTTGGTCCTCCAGCGCTTGGGCGGTGGGACCGAGATGCGTGGTGGGCTCCCGGTCGATGCCCTGATCTTCGAGGCTGCGATGATCGACGCGCGTTTCAAAACCGTATTTTTCGAGGGCGCGATTCTGATAGTCAGCCCAGCGCTCCCGCCAATGTTCGAGCAGCTCCTCCTTGTTCCACGCCCGGTTCTTGTTGCCGAATCCGCCATCCTCGATGTCGCGCATGGTCAGGAGGACATGGGCATGGTGATTGGTGCCGTCGCCACGGTAGGGTGGAGCGTGAATGGCAACGTCGGCGACCATGCCGCGACCGACGAATTCGGCCTGGACGAAATCGCAGAGCAGTTCGACATGCTGCTCGTGGGTCAGCTCAAAGGGCAGGGACAGCTCGATGTTGCGGGCGAGCTGGGCCGTGTCGGGCTTGGTGCTCCGGTCCTCGCGGTGCTCGACTCCATTCCAAAGGCGCTGACGGTCGAGCATCCATGACGGAGCGTTCTCGGGGGTGAGTATCCGGGTATAGAGGACGGACCAGGAGCGCCGCTGGTAATCCTTGATCTCGCCGGTACGCTCATCGTGCAATTTCTCTCCAGCCCGGTAGGCTGCGGCGGCGATGGCGGAACGGCCCTTGGATCGGGAGACGATGGCGGCGGAGAAGCGGTAATCGGCCATGGGTCATTCACCGTGGCCGCCTGGCCGTGGGTGTCGGGGCGCGGAAGCCCTGACGCGGGAGGTCTGGGAGGGGTAAGGCCCTTCCGAGTCCAGGTCCAGGGCGGGAAGGCCCTGGCGCGCATCGAACCCGCGCAGGGTTCGGCTGGGTCGAGGGGCAGGCACGCCCATCGTCGTGGGTGCAGGGGCGCGAAAGCCAATGCCAGAGTGCAGAGGCGGAGCTTCTGCCGCACACATTACGCAGTAATGTATAAGTACGCACTTCGCCTTGCTCGTGACCCGGCCTTCGCAGCATCGTGGTGGCTCCAGCCTCATTCTGCAACAGGCACTTTCGACTATCATACCCCCGCATAGTTGCCATTAGGGAAACGGCAAACATAGCCTGGTAGTATTTCCAGGGAGGGTTAACGGATCGGGGAGGGGACGATGGGCGGGACGCGCAACTCAAGTCATCGCAACGCCGGGAGCAAAGGTAAACGGTGGGCGCGGATTAGGAACATTGCCAGACTCAGAATTGGCATGGGCGGGGGGCGCAAGCGAAGGTGGGTCTTGTCGCTCTTGCACAAAGGGGAGTTGGCTGAGGCCTATGCCAAAGCGAATAGCGAGTTTTCCGCGCAAGTACGGTGGGCAGTTCTGACGACACTGACGGACCCGGACGATCTGGCCCTGTTTCCGGACTTTCTTACGCCATACTGGGGTAGGCACTGATCTAGAGCGCCTCAGAGCCGGGAGCGTAGCCAGACACGGCTCCGAAGAGGATAATGGCCAAACAAGGGGGAAGAGACCTATGGCGCAAGGCCGGAAGACAATCGATGAGCTGATCGCCGAAGAGGAGAGAAAAGCCGAACAGGCCAAGGTCAGGGTGGCGGAACTAAGGACCCGGCAGCGAGTCGAAGAGCGCAAGCGGGACAGCCACCGCAAGATTGTCGTTGGAGCCGGGGCAATTGCCCATATCAGGATCGATCCTCAGTTCCGCCAGGCTCTGCGCGACGCCTTGAACAAAGCGGTAACCGATCCCAAGCAGAGAGCCGTGATCCCCGACCTGCTCGACGAACAGGCGTTTCAGGAGTCGCTGCGGGCGGCGGCCAAAAAGGCCGAGTCCGAAGCGAAGGAGGCGGGGCAGGGATCGCCCGAGCCAGCGGCGGCGGTTCGTCCGCAGGGGAGGGGTGGGCCGCCGAGCGGGAAACCGCGTCCGGCCTAATGGTTTCTCCCTCTCGGTCCTGGCCGCGCCCTCGTGACCGGCAAAAGATGATGGTTCCAACCGTTCCGTCCGGAGGAATATAATTTAAGCTCCACGGGCGGCGCGCAAGAGGGGCCTGCTGGAAAACATCATTTCTGTTTCCTCCGAGGGCTTATGTCTGGATCAGCCATCGCGCCGACGGGCGGAGGTCTGGTAGGGCCGCTACGGACTATCCCGCCGCTTCCTGCGGGCATTCCGATCCTTCCGGGGCAGGTCAAAGCTGCGGCTGGCTCGCGCCGGTCGCGCAAACCAATCGTGCTTCTCGCGATTGCCGCTATCGCCATCCTGATTTGGTTCTTCCGGTGGTACTCCGCCATTGACGGCAAACGCATGGACGCGGTCGTCACACCCGCGATGTACGCACATGTGAAGTTCGGAACGCGTCTGCCGGTGACGCTGATGAGCGGGCCGCGCATTCTCTCCATCGGATCGTCATTTATAGAACCAGGCGTATCCCCCCCGACCACCTGCGTTTCGGTTTACGTCTGGGACCCGAAGACGGGCGCCCAGGACCCCCGCTACTTTGGAGGTCAACATTTCGATTGCATCGCCGGATTCTCTTACGTGATCCCCTATCCGATAGCGCATTGAATTTCCGTTCAGGAGGTTATCGTCATGTCCGATGTGCTCGGCTCCGCCGAATGGAACACGGAACCCGGATTTTCCCGCCGCGCCGAAATCGGGAGGAACGGGACTCCCCTCGGGGGGAGCTTTCTGCTGCTCGGAGAATCCCAGGTCCGGGGCAATCTGCATATTTGCCCCCCAATCCAGCACCTGATTTCGATTGCGCCCACCCGGTCCGGCAAAGGCGTCTCGCTCATCATTCCTAACCTCCTAACCTACCGGGGGTCCGTTCTCGTCGTCGATCCCAAGGGCGAGAACGCCTGGATTACGGCTCCCCACCGGCGCGATGTGTTCAACCAGAAAACCTACATCCTTGATCCCTGGGGCGAGGTCAATCGCCGCTATGGATCATTCGCAGGCGGGGGCGCGGGGGAGTCCGAGACCGCCGCGCGATTCAACCCGCTCTCGATCCTCAATCCCGAATCCGACGAGTATGTGGACGATCTCGCCTATCTTGCGGACGCAATCGTCATCAGCCAGAGCAGCCGAGATCCACATTGGGACGACAGCGCCCGCGAGCTGGTGGCCGGACTCATCGCCTTCGTGGTCGAGAGTCCGCACTACCGTGCCGATGCTTCGCTCGCGCTCGTGCGCGGGCTGCTTTCGCTTCCCGGACCGGAATTGCGCGTTGTTTTCAAAGACGCGCAGGCCCTAGGACCTAGGAGCATCGCCAGAGCGAAGCTCTCCCGCTTCGATGCCGACACCCCGGAGATCAATTCGGTCATGTCCACGGCGCGCACCCAGACGGCATTCCTCGACAGCGATGTTCTGGCGCGGAACATGGAGGCATCGGATTTCAGTTTCGAGGATTTATGCCGGGGACACATCTCGGTATATCTGGTGTTGCCGCCCGACAAACTGGAGACCTATGCGCGGTGGCTCAGGCTCATGGTCTCAATCGCGATCCGCGCGGTCTCGCGCGCGGGATTGGGAGGCGGACTCCCGGCGCTTTTCATGCTGGATGAGTTCGGGACCATCGGGAAGCTGAACGCGGTGGCTCAGGCTTACGGCCTTATGGCGGGCCTCGGCATGATCCTCTGGGCCTTCGCGCAGGATCTCAATCAACTGAAGCGCGACTATCCCGACCATTGGGAGACGTTCATCGGCAATTCGCAGGCGGTGACGTGCTTTGGGGTCATGGACAATTTCACGGCGGATTACATCAGCAAATTCCTGGGCACCCGGACAGTCGAGCATGAAAACGTCCAAACTTCCGTCGGCACGTCGGTTGCGCCGCGCGCGCCCGGCGCACCGTTCTGGGCCGCTCAGAGAACGTCGATCCAAAGATCGACCAGCACTTCGACACAGGTGATGAGCCGTCCCCTCATGCATCCCGAGGAGATTCGCGGCCTGAGCCGCGAGCTTTGCATCATCATGGGGCGCTTCCACCCGATCATCAGCCGGAGGATCGTCTATCACGAGGATTGGAACCTCTTGCACTGCGCGCGACCAGATCCGCGCTTTCCCCGCACCGAGACTGTGCGTTGGCTGGCGCTCCAGTACAGACTCTTCGAAGTGGGATCGGTCGCTGGACTGCTCGCGCAGCAGGGATACGAGGTCAAGTCTTTGCGGCGCGGGCAATGGGAAGTCCAGGGCTTCTCCGGTACGGGGAAAAGCGCGCACACCTTCGCCAGCGATGACGATCTCTGGCGATGGGCCTACGTGCTCACGATGGACGGCGTCGATGGGGCGCAAGCGCTGCTGAGCGCCTCGTCGTAGCCCTTTTGCGTAAGTGCTGATTAATGAAACACGCTATTTGTCGGGCGTCGCACTTCCTAAATCGTGCTTCTTAAACCAGGCACCAGAGTTTCCAGTGAATACGAGGTACAGTGCAATGCCCTGGAAAAAGAATTGAATGATGCTCAAGATCCCTGACAGGAGATTAGTCTGTAGCATCCCGCTTAGTAACGGGATGTAAGCCACAACGCCAGGCAAAAATATAATCAAAAGGACCCAACGTGCCCAGTTCGTATGACGCCTTGCTATTAACCAAATAAAGAGAATCGAGATCCCAAGAACGAAAGCTTGCACGAAGAGCGTGAATCCCGCCCCCGCTTGGGCTGACAAATCTTGATATTGCAACGCAGCGTTTATGATCCCAATCCCTAGGGACAGGTACATAAGCTGTTCGAAGCGTGTAACGTTCGGTGGCATGCCGCTCTCCTAATCCTCTATTAGCCGCCAGTGGCGATTAGCTAACTCATCCATGTGAAGGACTTCGACAATCCGAGTAATTGGGCGGCCATGCCGAGTAACTGTCAACCCACCATTTTCCGCAATTCACTCTTATCTGGATCTTGCTTACGGAACGGGTGGGATGGGCTTTTCCGGTTGCGCTTCTTATCTCATTGCGGCCCGCAGGGCCGCTTTTTCTCGGCTCTGGCCGTACTTCTCCACACTGAGCCGTGTCCGGCTCCGGGATGGGCCTTCAAGCTCTGTATTCGAGTCAAGAGGGCGGTCGTCGCCCGCCTTCTTCTTCGCCAAGCCACTTTCTTGTGCGCCCAGCTTTGGGCGCACGCGCGCGCCGCTATGCAGCGCGCGAAGCTTGCCGCGCCTTTGGCGCGGCTCAATAATCTACTTTCTCAGGCTGGTAAGGCTCCGAGAGTTCTTCCGAGACTAATCAGGGTGGCGTCCAGGGAGTTCTTGGGGTCCAGGACGATGATTTTGGGCGGTGCTTTAAGAATCTTTTCTTGGTGGTGGAGAGTTCCAGCGGGATTTTCCGACTTATGGTTTCTGGATGATGTTGCACATGGGAGAGGATCGCGGAACAGGTAGGCGTTGCTCGTGCGGATGACCTGCCAGCTTCCCTCGATGAAAAGTTTGTCGAAGCGGTTCACCCAATCGAGGATGCCGCTGGCCTCCAAGATTCTGATGGCTTCATAGACCGTATCCCGGCAGCACTGCGCCTTCTCGGCAATGGTCTCGTAACTTGGAAAGCAGCAACCGGTCTTGGGATTGTGAAATTCCCATAGCAGAGCTTTCAGCACTCGGAAAAAGGCCCAGGTGATAGGGCCTTGGTGCTGTCCTTCGCGGCGGTGCTTCGCGTTATAGCCGCGCGCATAGGCCATGATGCGCACCTTGGCCTCTCGATCGAGGGGAATGCCCGGCTTCTCGCGGAAGACTTTCTCGCGGCGCGGGCGGGGTGATTCGCAGGTCGTGGGTGGAAGATGGTCGAATGGCATGGGCTCTCCATTACGGTTGAGGGATAAACCGCCCGGAGAGGCTGAATTTTGGCGCGAGTCCACCCGTTGCAAGAATCCTCTTGCAAACTTCGGTGATTTGGGGGATTCTCGTGATTGTCAACACCACGAGATCCCCGGCCTCTGGCCGATATGCAGCCCGCCCCCAAGGCGGGTTTGCTATTTCTGGGTCAGTGATTTTCTCCAGAAGAGTTGTGGGACGCGCGGGCAGGATTTGCCTGCACGAGCACATAGCCTGCCCGAGATTCTTCATCCAGTCGAGACGAAAGATGTGCGAGTCTGCGTGCGAAATACCTGGGTATGTCGCGGGCCGGGAGCGTGGGGTTGGCGAGGTTTCGAAGAGGATAGGCTGGACGCTGCGGCAACAATGGCGATGATGGTTCGCGATTTTTATAATCTCACAAAATCAAAGCATGTCGTTTCCACGCAACACTGATGCCACCCTGTCATTCCGTTCTTCCTTTAGGCTTGCCGGATCATCGGGCGACCAATATAAATTTTTGCAGGATGACGTAATCGTCAACTCGGGGCTGAGAACGTCCCCGCCACCTTATGAACGCGGAGTCGATAAATGAAGAAGTCTTGTCTGTTTGGCCTCACGGCATGTCTGGCCCTTTGTGCGCTTCCGGCCCTGGCCGATACGTTCGACTTCTCCGGCCCGTATGCCGGAGCGCAGTTGGGCTTTTCGTCTCTGGATAATACCATAAGCGTTGGGGCGCTTTCCTTCGATCAAGGGGCTATTGGCGTAGCTGGCGGTGCGGTTGCCGGGTATGGCCTTGAGCTTGACGGCGGCTGGTACGTTGGCGGCGAATTTGGTTTTGGCGACAGCAGCGCCAGCCCGGCGATAACAGATGGTGCCGATTCTTTTACTGAGTCGGAAAATTATAATATCTCTCTTGATGCAAAGGCAGGACATACCATCGGCAGTTCTACTCTGCTTTATGCCAAGGTCGGGTATAGCTATGCCGACTTTACTGCAGGTGACTCGGCTACTGGATTCTCGAAAGACGAGGGGTTTAGCGGTGTCCGTCTTGGCGGCGGCATTGAAACGCAAATCTTCGACAACTTCACGGGCCGCATCGAGGGTATCTATACGGACTATAGCGATAGAACCATCGACGGCGCGAAATTCTCTCCATCAAGCGCCGATGTCCTTCTTGGCCTTACCTATCACTTTCACATATAGCCCCTTCGCGTGAGGCTGTGAAAATCCCCGAGGCCAAAAGCCTCGGGGCAATTTTTGAGTAGTCTATTGCGACCCTGAAGGACTGACCCGCGTAATGCAGGCGGACCGGGAGCGGGTGCATGGCGAGGTTCTGGAAGAGCACGGCAATGGGTTGGGCGCTGCGGCAACAATGGCGCTGGCTACGGCTTTTCTGGCGCGCGTGAGCGGAAGTAAAAGAAGCGGCTCCGGCGTGAAGCCGGAGCCGCGAGGCTTTCTCATCATGCTGCTGCGAACGATTCTTTCTCGGCTTCGCTCTTCACGGCCTTCGGTTGCAAGCCATGCAGGAAGGCGGCGGCGCGCTCGGCATAACTGGCGGCGGTGAAGATCGCCCGCTTGTCGTTTTTGAGCATACGCAGCCAGTTCTCGATATAGCTGGCGTGATCCTCGCGCGGCTCCGGGGTCAAACCAAGGTCGGCGGACAAAAAAGCGCTTCCGAGTTCGGCCACGAGTTCCTCGGCCGCCGTTACTTCATCACCCCAACGCTTGCGCCCGAATTGACGATTGAGGCGGGAAGAATGGCCGGTGTGATGCGTCATTTCATGGGCTAAAGTCGCATAATAGCTTTCCGCATCGCGGAAGGTTTCGAACGGCGGCATCTGGATGAAATCGCGGGACGGGACGTAATAAGCTTGGTTGCCGCCGTGGCGTATGTCGGCCTTGGTATTGGCAAAGAAGCTCTCGGCGTGGGCGATCCGCTGCACGGGGTCGAGCGTGGGTGCTGCCGGTGCTGTGAAGTGAGACGGCAAGCCGTCGATCTGCTCGACGTTAAAAACCGTGTAGCCTTTCAAAAATGGAATCTTCCGCTCGGTTTCTTCGCCTTGCGGTGTCGCTTCGGTGCGCGTGATCTTGCTGGCAAAGACGACAAGCTCGCCCTTTTCGCCTTTGCGCACCTGTGCGCCAAGCTCCTTAGACTGTTTGTAGGTAAACCAAATTGGGCAGGTGTAACCGCTCGTCGTTGCCGCGATCCAAAGATTGAGAATGTTGATTCCACGATAGGGCGTTCCGTTGTGACGTAAGGGGCGGGTGATTCTCCCGGCGGCGTGTTCGGCGTTCCACGGTTTGAGCCACGGGCTGCAGCCCTTCTCAAGCTCGGCGACAATGCGGTTCGTGATTCGTGTGTAGAGGTCCTGCTTTTCCATGATCTGCTTTCCTTTCGGTTTGAGGTTCAGCGCAGCGCTGCGCTGCAACCTCTGCCCGTTGGCCGAAACCGGGGGGTGCAAGCGGAAAGCAGAATCGATGCGGTCTTGGTGCGGGCGCAGGGAGCGGAGCGACTGAGCCACGGCCCGTGTCTATTGTGCTTGAAGTGCGCCGGTGGGGCTGGCCCCCAAGGAAACGGGCCGCGTCTGCGGCCAGAGAGAGGGACTTGCGCGAAGGATCGTTACCTCTGGGCCAAGACGCCGGAGCGGCTTGGTAAGCGCGCCGTCATCGCCGGCGCGCGCGTAGAGCGTGGCCGCACTGAAGCGCGGTGCGCCAAAATCATGCTTTAGGAAACCGAGCCTCGAGGGCGTATACTTTAAGGGAAATTTGGTAGGAGGTACGCATGGCGCGCTGCACAAAAACGCGAGACCTTGAAGTTCACCACAAGCGCAGAGACGGCGGCGGCGAGAGCATAGACAACGCTGAGATTCTTTGCCCTCCTTGCCATCAGGCAACCGGCACTTACGGGGTGCCAGGCACAACGCCGCCACGATTTTCGCAGGACGTGAAGGATCGAGCGATGCGGAGGGCTGGCAACCAGTGCGAATGCACTAAGGCCGGTCGTTGCCACTGATCGGGGAAGACGGTCTCATCAAGCTGGCACGTCAAGTGGCCGCCTCGACCTTGAAAAAGGACAAAGCGATGTCCACATTTGCCCTGGGCCGATAGCTCAGCAGGTAGAGCGGTAGCCTACGAAGCGGCGGGTCTGGGGTTCGAATCCCCCTGGGTATTCGAAGGGCGCTCCTCGTATGTTGAGCGCCTTTCATTTTCTCGTTTTTTTGCATATCCCCGTGAAAAGGTTCAATCCAGACTCAAGCGGCCAAAGCGACCTCGCGATCTGGAGGTAGGGGATAACCGGACATAAAGGACGTTATGTTGTACTAAACGACAGAGAAGCTGCTAAGGTCCGGGGTAGGGGAGCAGGGATGATACGGCCAAGGATGAAGTTTAGAGCGATTTGCAATTGGGGAGGTGGCTATGGCTTCTAAAAAAACGCGCGCCAACGCAACGGCGACAAAGGCCGCTGATCTAAAACACGGCCGCAAACAGCGGACGGAGCGAAAGTTTCCCGCGCTTACCTTTGAAGAGGCATTGGAAATCGCGGAAGGAATTCAGAAGTATGCTTCTGGTCAAAAGGTGCGCAGACTCACTCTGTTCGAGAAACTCAACAAGGAACCCGACAGCCTTCCGGCTAGACGGCTTGTTACGGCATCTGGCCAATACGGTCTGACGAAGGGCGGATATCAAGCCGATTTCCTGGAGTTGACGCCTGAAGGCAATGAGGCCACGAGCGACGTGGTTGCTCCAGCGAAGAAGTTACAGGCCCGCTTCGATCTGGCCATCCAGAAGCATGCGCCATTCGCTTTTTTATACGACAAGCTGAAGAGCAACAGGATGCCAGCGAAGGAAGTGCTGGCAGATTACCTGTCCGAGGCAAATGTTGAAGAGGACGAGAAGGCAGAGTGCATCGACAAGTTCACGTTGAATGCAAAGTTTCTCGGCCTGCTCAAAACGATCGCCGGGTCGGAACGGATTATCCCGATTGAACAGGCTCTCGAAGAGGTGTCAGGCGCGACCGCAACTCGGAGCGAGCCAACAACGCTCGGAGCACACGTTGGGGGCACAGGCGATAGCGCGGGAGCAACGGTAGATTTCGCCAAGATCTGTTTCTACATCACCCCAATTGGAGAAGAGAATTCCGAGTACCGTCGCCATGCGGATTTTATGATGGAGTATATTATCAAGCCCGCCGTGGCGGAATTCGGTCTGACTGTTGTGCGGGCCGACCAGATGGGCAAGCCTGGTATGATCGGCAAACAGGTGATCGAGCACATTTTGAATGGGCGACTGGTGATCGCCGATCTATCGTTCCACAATCCGAATGTGTTCTATGAGTTGTGCCTGCGGCATGCCACGCGGCTTCCTACAGTTCAGATCAAACGCACAGTAGATACAATCCCATTCGACCTAAACCAATACCTCACCATTTCAATCGAAACACGGGACCCCTATACCCTTATGCCCAAGATCCAAACGTACACGGCTGAAGTTGCGAATCAAGTAAGGCGAGCACTCCAGGATTCCGAATCTGGCGACAACCCGATCTCTCTGTACTACCCAAGTGCCAAGCTGACGTGGGATGGGAAGTAGAGAGCATCTTACGCCAACTTTGTTTTCCTCGCAGTTCCCGCTTAGAGACTGATTTCCCCCGGCCCTCATTGCTGGACGATAAAGTATGTTATCGTCCAGCAAATCGTAGACGCTCCTTGCGCTTGCTTAGCTCACGCGCCGAGCCTCGAAATAGTGCTGTGGCTGACGTTGTAGGTGCGGGCAATCTCCCGCACCGGCTCTCCTCGGTCCCGGCGCTTGATAGCCTCGCGCTGCTGGTGTGCAGTCAGCTTCGGTTTCCGTCCCATCTTCACGCCGCGCGCGACAGCGCGTGCCCTGCCCTCACTCGTCCGCGCGCGGATCAGCTCGCGCTCGAATTCTCCCAGTCCGCCTAAGACAGTCAGCATCAACCGTCCGTGCGCCGTCGTGGTGTCGGCCCATGCGTCGCCGAGGGAGCGAAAGCCAGCCCTTTTCGCGGTAATCGTTGCAAGGATGTTGAGAAGGTCGCGAGTTGACCTGGCTAACCGATCAAGGCGCGTCACCGTCACTACGTCACCTGCGGCAATCTGTGCGAGCAATTGCCTGAGTTGCGCGCGTTCGGTCTTCGCTCCGCTCGCAACTTCCCGGAACACCTTCTTACATCCGGCCTTGGTCAGTTGGCGCACTTGGGCGTCAACGCTCTGGCCGTCTGTCGATACCCGCGCATAGCCGTAAATCATGCCGGGATTCTGCACCGGATTTCTGCAACGGAAAAGCCCCGCTCTTTCAACGGGCTAATTTTGGTGCATAATTCTTGATTTATGACGCAGTATCAGCCGGGCCAGCGTGACGCGTAATATTGTGAAGCGAATTTCGATTTGAAACCGCAGAGAACACAATACGGGAGATTTCACCGAGCGTGGGTGTGTCCGTCGACGACTGAGATAAGCCTATATATTCGTCGCCGGAGCTACACTTATCGGCACTGCGGGTGCTGGCGGCTGAAGTATCTCCGGAAGACCAATCCGAGCCAGATAGGCCGCGAAACGTTGCGACAAATCTTCCCGAAAAAGCTCGGAGATAGTGCACACAAAATTCCTCAGTCTGATTCTCTGTAGGTAGGCCACGTTGACCGAAAAGTAGTGTTTGAAATCAGCGATAGACGGGACGATAGGAATGTCGGCGGGAAAATCCAGATAGTGATAACGTGGTCGTTCATTTTGCATCAGAGTCTTCCCCTCCGTCGCTTTCCTGTTTATTGACGTCATCTTCATATTCAGCTCGGAGAGATGCTGGCCCAGAAAAACGTGCTCGGCGTTGTACAGTGGCGCAACAAGAACGGAAAACAGCTTCTTGTCATGGTTAGATGGTGCCTCCGCCTGCCGCTTCCGATAGCGCGCGTCTTGTTCTAGGTCGCAATCCTGCGTTAGAACGACCACGAGCGGAAACACGATCTTACTTACCTCCAGTACCCCTCGCTTCTCAGCAACAGACTCAATACATTCGACGTCACGAAATACATCCCCTTGTGAGATTCGCCCCTGGCGTTTCGTCCTCACTTTGACATTATTCACGGGTAATCCTCCCCCGAATTACAACCCGCGTTGGTTTTCCAGTTCCATACCGCTGAATTTCTATTAGCTGATCCACGGGAGGCAGAATGACCGTATCCACGGAATCCGTCTGCGATGCAGCATGCGCCCTCCCGGCCAGCGGTAAACTGTGCCCAGTATCACCTGGTCGGGAGGTTGTCTGCGAACCGTTGCTGTAGTCACTCTTGAACGGAGACTGCGGATTTGGCATCCATACGCTCCCGAAGCTTGGCGGTAATGCTTCCTTCAAACAACTCCTGTATACGCTCGTGCGCCTGTTCCATATATTGCATTGAATCGCCTAGATCATGCGCCGTTTGTACGTATGCATCGAGGTCTAACACAAATTGAGCGCGTTTTATCATCGCTGGGTAGTCGGGATTGGGCATCCCGAATTGAAACCTCACATCCAGGTCTCCGTACTTCAGTTCGGCTATCTGGATGAAGCGAGTCAGGTGCTCTGGCTGAGTAAAGAATCCCATGGTTCCCAGCAACGCATCTGTAATGTATTCGCCCCATGACGTAGGGGTGGGTAGGTCCAGAATTTCAATGCTGTTGATATATCGTAAGCCAAAGCGGCCCGCTCTCGTATCAGGAAACGCTTTTGCTACGGCATCAACAACTGCGCTAACCTGCGTCTTCATATCTTCAAAAGTGGTATATCGCTTGTATGTGACAAACATATACGCAGGCGCTAGCGAAAGCTGTTTTTCTCGCTCTTTGCCAAAGAAATTCCACTGCTTAAATCGTGTTTCCCGCTGCTGAACTTGGTCACCAGTTAACTGAAGTTCCCTCGCAATCGCGTCAATAGGCTCGTTAATTGGGAAGTATTGAGATAGTGCCTTGGCTAGCTTGGGTGGCAGCGTTTTTTCTAGCCCCTCAACCGGCGCAACAAAGTCGATGCGCGCGATCGCTTCTTTCAGGAAAGGCTTCTGGTAACAGATTTGCTCGTACATCGGTGCTCCTGTTTGGCAGTAAAAGTGCCCTACTCCGTTATAACGCGCCGACGCTGTTCGGGTGATCCGACCGTCGCGTCATTGGCCGCGCCCTTAAAAGCCCCCGGCCAGCCACCGTGTTTCTCGATGAGAGCATCGATCTCCTTCATCAGGCGCACGGTTTCGCCTAACGCGACGACGATCTTGTCGTAGTGGGTGACGTCATCTTTCGACAGAGTGCGGCCTTTGCGATCTTTGAGCCATTTCTCGCAGACCTGATAGCCGCCGATCTGGAAGTTCCACACCGCCTCGGACACGCCGTGGAAACCGCGCGTCTGCTCCTTGTCGAGCCAAACGGTATCGCCGACGTGCGAGATTTTCTCGATCTCCGGATCAGCGTTACAAGTGTAGGTCGCCGGGAGATTGCTGAGCGCGGGAGACTCCAGCAAATGCAGGGCAACCAATTCGGCCCCCACTCGGGCGAGCGCCCGTAACAGCTCCAGGTTTCGGGTCAACGGCAGCCGCGGGAAATCGATCTTCAGGAGCTCCGCGTACCGGCTTCGGTAGGTAGGACTGTAAAACGTGGCATACGCATACTGGAAGACCTCTTCCGGAGAGATCGCCTTCGCTTCAGCGCCCAATGCCTGTGATAACGCAGCAGAAAATGTTGGAGTAAAGTTGGCCTCAAGACCAGAACTGAAACCCGAAAGCAGGTCGTCTTCTCCAAACGATAAGAAAAGCGGAGCGAAGTAGTCCTGCCCTTTGTTGCCCAAATAGAAAGTTCCATGGCAAATTGGGAAACGGGAAACGCCAAAGTGAGAAATGCTGTCGCCCACAATTTGTCGATTGAAGATCATCCCGAAGTTTTTCCGACCTATTACGTGCTGCATCACATCTCTTCTCGGGTATGCCAAGAAGCCCTTTGTCTTGCCGGTCCAATAGGTGTATCGGAGATCAAAAGGACGATATAGCAGTTGGGTGACATACCGCTTATTCGGCCCCGATTCAGCCAAGTCTGCTTTTGCGCCAGCGACGGTCCAGTCTCGGCCATCATCGCCGAGATCAAATTCCTTCCGGGCGGCGGCGGCAGCGAGCGCGTGAAGGCGCCGCACCCTTGTCCACAATACTTGCTCATCGAAATCGACGCAGAGGCCATCACGCTTGGTCTGAATGCCGGAAGAATACACGCGGAACACCTCGTTAAGAGGTAGCCAACGGAGATACTCTGCCTCGATACCGGCATGACCGCTGCCCTGAAAAGGCACCCAGCGAAAATATGGGGCTGAGGGCTCAAACGACACCAGTTGCTGATCGAGCTGTTCCTTGGCAGACAAGAGGGAGTATTTGTGTTTGCGAGTGCCGACGAGCGAGAAGAAGCGATGCTCTACTCCATCACCCCGGCAAAGCACAGCAACGCAGACCCCCTGCGTGATCTCGAACACGTTCTCATCCGCAATGTTCCCCTTCACGTCGCCGTTCAGGTCAACAATAGTCCGAAATGGAAACGTCTCCTGAAGGCTTTCCCTCATTCTTCGCTTAGCAACTCCGTCGAGGAAGTCCCGGTTCACGACGTATCCAAGAATTGCAATGGGGTTCTTTGCGCACGTTATTTGACCATACCGGACGAATTTCCATTCCTCTCTATTGAGATCGATCTTTGTCTCGTTAAGACCTTCCTTCCACGATTCGAGTTCCTTCATGAGCCATTCTGGTTCGGAAATCGAGGCAGAATATGGCGGATTCCCGATAACGACCGTGAAATGCTGATAACGTTTGACGGCGTTGACGGCCTTAGCTTCGTGGGCGAGTGCGGGAACCCATTCCTCGAACTCGCGCTGTTTCTTGTTATCGCTGGCGGGTTCAAGGGCATTGGTGAGGTAGATGCGGGCGCGCTCCTCGCTTCCGAAGCGATAGCCGGTCTCGTATAGCTTGAGGCCAATCTTCATGTGCGCTATGGCGTAAGGTGCCATCATCAATTCGAATCCGTGCAGGCGTGGTAGCAAATTCTTCGGCACATACTCATTCCAAGCCACGCTCTGCTGCGTGTCGGTGAGGCGCTGCTGCTTCCACTTAGCCGTGAGAGTGCGATGGATGACTTCTATGGCTTCGACAAGGAAAGTTGCAGTACCAGTGGCGGGGTCAAGAATAACAACGAACGGATCCGTGGGTTTCACCCCGTCTGGGATTTTCAGCCCCTCCCGCTTGTCAGCTATGTCGCCCCAAGTGGCGACAGAGGCGAGGCCGTCTTCAAGGCCAAACTCGGTTTGCAAAAGTTCATGGACGCTGCGCACGATGTAAGAGACGACCGGTTGCGGAGTGTAGAAGACGCCGCGCTGCATCCGTTTCTTGGCGTCGTACTCCTTGAGGAACAACTCATAGAAGTGGATGACCGGATCTTCGTCGCGGTTACGGTCGCCGAAGTCACGGACCACAGCCTCCATATTCGCGGCATCGAGCAACTCCACAACCTCGCTGACGCCCAGCTCGTCGAAATCAATGCCATTGCCTCCCCTTTCCTTCCGCTTGCGCCCCCCAAGGTGCAGGAAAGTCTCCATTAGTTCCTTCAGGAAGGGGTTCGTAACCGGGATGTGTGTAGCAACGGCGTCGGCGGTGTCGTGTGCAGGATTCGCGACGCGCGCGGAAAGCAGGCCGTAGGCGATCGTCTGCGCATACATATCTGCGAAGTCGTCTGCGCTCAGATCATGGATCAGCGCCTGCTGGAAAGCCTTCATCAGCTTTGTGACCGGACCCTTGTCGGTCTCAATTGCCAGGACCGTTCGGATGCGGTCGTGGATTGCGCGGGCTAGGCCCGCAAGCCGCACAGCGAGATCCTTCGAGGTGGTGATGACTTCGCCGTGACGGAGCGTAAAGGCGGACTGCCATTTTCCGCGCCAACCTTTGGAGTCATGCTCATCCTCGGGCCAGGCGAGCTGTTGATGGAGAGTGTCCGCGACATCGTCCAGGTGAAGCGCAGTGTCGCGGTTGTCCCAGCCGAGTACCTTGAGCGTCGGCAGGTCGGCTTTCTCTCCGTGTTGGGAGAAGTGGGCGAAACTGATCTGCCGCTCGTCGCCTTCGCCGTAATTGGAGATGAAGAGGAGGTCGTCTGCCTGCCAGGCTGCGCGCTCGTCGCTGTTGGCTGAAGCTCGTTTTTTGAGGACTACCCGGCTCAGCACCCGCCGCAGTGCCACAACGGGCAACCGTTTGGGCTCGAACTTCACGAAGAAGATACCCCAGGGCTGGCCCGGACATAAGGGACGCAGCCGTTTAATTTCCTGAATCTTTGCGGCACTCGCGGTATCGATGCCCAGTTCCTCGGGCGTGTAGTCGAAGGTGAGTTCCTCGAAATTCTCGGACTCAATCGGCCAGTCCATCTCGTCACGCAGAAACTTGATGAGCTGGGGGAAGGTGCGAATGTTTCTCAGTGCGTCGCGTTGGCTCGGCATCGGATTTAACCCTCGTTAATTTCCATCCAGCATTTGAGCGCTGGCTTGACGCCTACCGGCGCGTCCACACGCTTTAGGTACGTGTCTTTGATGTGCTTAAGCACGCTGCCCCGGATATCCGAGAGCGTTCTTTCTTCCATAACGCATCGCCGAAGAGTGTTCGGCTTGCAGCGGAGGCTCTCGATGATTTCGCCTGGCTCTTCGAGGATCGTGTTCTTCTCCATATCGTAGAGATACCAGCGCGTGGTACCCGCTGCCTCTGTGAATTCGTTGGATTCCTTGTCCAGCGCTGGCAGAGCGTAACAGAAGAAAACGCCACGGGTTCCCTTGGCGGGCCGCTTGCGGCCGCTGAAGAACGCACCGGGCAATCCTTTCAGGCGGTCGGCCAGTTCCGGGTGATCCTGTATAAGGGCTTGGTACTCAAGGTGCATCTCTTCGACGACACTCTTCGTACCCTCGTAGGCATGATTGAATTCCTTGAGCGCGGCGTAGTCGTCCTCGGGGGTGAGCAGTTTCTTGCCTTCGATGCCGAGAGTTTTTGAGATCATCAGCGTCTTCTGCGTGACCTTGGTGTAGAGGGTCAGCAGGGCGTTCAGCTCATCAGGCGGGAGGAAGTTCCAGAAGGATACTTTACCTCGGGACGCCGCGACGTCAGGGTGATCGCGGACCAGGGCTTCCTCTATCGCTGGATTCATCCGTCGATCCACACGGCCTATTCGCTGCATCAGGCGGACCGGGTTCCAGTGGATGTCGTAGTTTATCATCCGGCTTGCGTCCTGGAGGTTCAGACCTTCTGACAAGACATCGGTGGAGAGCAGCACGCGGATCTCCTCCCTGCCCTCCTCATGGAGCTTGGGTGAGTTGGTTCCGTTGTAATACGGTGAGAAGCGCTGAAGGATCTCCGCCCGATTTACCTTGGTCGCGCTGTCAACCTGCGCAATCCCTTCGATCCCTGCTTCCTTAAGCTGCTGGAACAGGTATCTGGCGGTGTCCGCAAATTCTGTAAAGATGAGGACCTTCTGAGCCTCAAGTTCTTTTGACTTAAGCAGCCGGATGAGCTTTTTGAGTTTGTCATCGTGGCGGGGCTCAAATTTCTTGGCCTCTTCGAGGAAGTTCACAATCTGGTCAAGGTCGAGAAAAGTTTCCTGCATCATCTCGACGACTTCATATTCGTCGCGGCTCAATCTTTCGACCGACTGTAGAAACTCTTGCGGAATAATGTCCTCATCCTGGTCTGCATCTTCGGCATCTCGCCAAAGCTCGAACTGCCGGTGCACCACGTAGTTGAGCACCTCCGCATTTTGGTGTTTCCAGCGCTCAAGACGGCTTTTTTCCCCCGGTGTATCGCTATGCACTTCCAAGAACGCAAGCAACTTTCGCATGAGCCGATCACATGACAGCTCGAACGCGGCCACGGAACTCTCAAAACGCTTGAGGAACATCGTGCGAATTAGGCCGACTACCTGCTTCTGCCGATTTTCTTCGAAAGGATCGATACTCTTATCATCCCCCTTGTAGTACGCGAGGGGGTAGTAGATTGGGAGGCTGAACAAAGGGCTTTTGCGCTCGAACGCCTTTTCCAACAAATCGAGGAGACGGCCATATGTCTGCCGAATTGAATATTCGGCCACGATAGGAGGCTTTCGGTCGGGGAACGCTGCGGCAGTTCGGTTTTCCCGGATCTGACTCTCGCGCGCATAGGCGCGGCTGCGTTGTACTACGAGGTGCCGGAATATCTCGTCCCCGGTCAGGGTTCCTTGGATCTCGGCGATGTTCTCTCCAAGATCGACGCCGTCCCCGCCCAGGCGCTTCCGTAGCGCCTTTTCCATGTTGTTGAAATGGGCGCGCAGGTTGTTAACACCTAACGTCCGCGCGAAGTAGGCTTCGTCTTTTCGGCTAAACAGCTCAGTCATATGCCGAAAATCGCTTAGTCGGTTGTTGATCGGCGTGGCCGTGAGCATGAAGAGCGCCTTCGGGCGCACGGAGCCATCGAGCACGTCATAGAGCCTGTAGTAGCGCGACTTATCATCATCCGGGCCGTCGTCCCCTTGCCTTCCAGGATTGCGGAAATGGTGCGCTTCGTCGATCAAGACAACATCCGCAAGCTCTGTAATGCGGCGAAACCGTTCGGGAAAATCTCCCTTCCGGTTAAGGTCCGTATGGCTGAACACGGCGAGGTTGCTGAAATCGGCCCCACCGCTCACGCCGCCGATGTGTGGCAGCCAGTCGCGCAGATGCGGCTCCCAGACCGCCTCTTTTGCAGCTTTCGGCGCAAACAGTACGACCCGCTTCCCTTCGTGTAGGATCAGCCGTTCGATGAGCATCAACCCCACAAATGTTTTGCCGAGGCCGACACCATCGCACAGGAACGCGCCGCCATGCTGGCGCGCAATCTTCATGAGCGCCCAATACGCCTCTTTCTGATAGCGATCGAGCTTGGAAAACATCTTCGAGCGGGTTTCTTCCCACTCGCTGGCGGTCATCTCATGGCCGCGAAAAAACTCGTGTAGCGCCTTAGTGTAAACGTCGAAGGGCAGGTATTCATGTGTGTGGCGCTCAATGGTTTTCAGAATCTCTGCCGAAACATCCTCTGCGTCATTCCAGTGCTCTTCGTACCACTCCTGCAGCACCGAAACCGGCTGGCCGGTGACCTGTACGTTGAGCTCAATGTTTTCGGTCAGGCCTGGGTAGGTGAAATTGGCCGACCCAACGAGAGCTGATGAGCCAACGACTTCCAGACGAGCATGAGTGATATACGCTTTGGCGTGAAACTTGTCTTTGCGGTAAACCCGGCAAACAATCTTTCCCGAATGGATCGCTTCAACAATCCCAGGGACACCGGCTAGAAAGCTGTTTTTCTCTTTCTCGGTCTCTAGGCTGAGATCGAGACGCTGCTTCGCCTTCTCCAGCCCAGCATTGAACGCGTTCTTGGTGCGGAGCGACACCTCGTCGCCCATGAGAATGCGAATGTGATCGACTTTCTGCCACTCGTCCTTCAGCGCCAAAAGGGAACCTATCTCGAAGTACCCAGTTGCAATGTCTATCGACTTAGAGAGCTGGCACCAATCGTGAAGGTATCGCAGGACTTTCCAGTCTTCGTTGCTGTTATCTACGATAAAGAGTTCGCTACCAGTTGAGCTGCTGCGTCGCGGCATTAGAAATCATCCTTTACATCGAGGAGCTACCTGGACGCGGCTTTGAGCTGGAGGCGTCCTTGGGCATCAAATACTCTGTCACGAATCGCGAAACAGCGCCCGAACATCCGTTAGCCTGGCGCTGTGGCGAAGAACTGCTTAACGTGCAGCTTTTTGGTGCGGCGCTTCGCTTGCCACAAATCATAGGCAAGCTGCATCTGCAACCAATGCTCCGGCGTACTTCCGAACGCCTTGGATAGCCGCAGAGCCATTTCCGCCGTGACGCCGGAGTGGCCATTGAGAATCGACGAAAGGGTCTTGCGCGTGACGCCCAAGCCTTTCGCCGCCTCGGTCACTGTTAGATCGAGCGCCTTTAGGCAGTCCTCCCTGACTATCTCGCCGGGGTGCGGGGGGTTATACATATCCATCTGTCTTTTCTCCTGTCGCTAGTGGTAATCGACCAAATCAACATCGGTTGCGTTTTCACCATCGAAGCGGAACACCAGCCGCCAATTACCCGACACCGAAACTGCCCACTCGCCCTTGCGCTTGCCCACAAGCGGATGCAGCTGATAACCGGCAATGTTCATATTCAGAGGGCTCGTGGCGGTCGAAAGCGATGCCAAAAGGCGACGCAAGCGCGGCACATGTTGAGCGCTCACCCCTCGCGTTTCCCCAGAGGCAAAAAGCCGTTCCAGCCCCTTATGGCGAAACCGTATTATCATGTTCGTGTAGTGTAACTACTCAGGTGACAGAAGTCAAGTCCCTTGTAATGTTCCCCGTCCATGGCGCTGCTGGCCTGGGTGGTGCCGGTCGAAGGCCGGATTGGGGCAGTTGCCGTTTGTTGGGGGATTTAAAGGGGGGTTTCAGCGAAGCGTTTTGAAACCCCTCTTATCGGGGGGAGCCGCCTGTTCTTTGGTGGCTTGGGGGTTCCCCTCCCCCACCCCGGCTTTCCCCTGGGGGAAACGGGAAAGGGGGTGCTGCGGTATCTAGCAGCTAGATAGCCGCTAGTTGCGAATTCGGCTGGCCTCGTAGAGATCGAGCGCCTTCTCCATGATTTCGACGAGCAGAAGGTCATCTCGCTCGGCTATGCGTCGGAGCTTTGCGTCGAACTCCGGGCTAACGCGCGTAGCGAATTGCAGCGTTCGGCCGCTACGGCGCAGGCTACGTCCGTCGGGGGTGCGGTGTACATTTGTCGTAATCCCCTCCCCTCTTCTGATCGGCATTGGTAGCGGGGGACTGATCGGGGCCACTTCCGGCGCAGCTAAATTCATGCTGGCTTCCTCTAGCGGCGGCGGTGCGCCAAGTGTCCGTTGCCGCCTGATGCTCTTGAAATCAGCCATTATTGCCAACCTCGTCGATCATGGCTTGGATGAGGGCGTCGGCTTTGGCATTGAGACCGGCGTAGCCGGTTTCGGTAACTGCGTATCCGGTGTTTTGAGCCTTGCGGTACGCGGGCCGTTCCAGGAGACAGCCGTCTAAGGCGGTATATCCGGCCTCAGCGATGTAATTCCGCGCTTCCGCCTCCTCGGCTGGCGTACCGATGCGGTTAAGCGCAAATGTGAGTTTGGATTTTGGAATCCCGGCTTTGACCAGAGCGTGGAATTCGCGAATGGCCGGGCGTAGGTCGTCCACAGAAGCGCCAGTGGGCTGAACTATGAGGTCTGCCACTTTAGCGATGTCGAGAGTTCCCTGGCTCGTCCTAGCTGGCGCGTCAATAATCAGCAGGTCAAATTGGCTAGCGAGCTTAAGAGCATGGGCGGCTGTGGCGAAAGCTTCGGCGGCGACGGGAGGTTCGATTCCCTGATTAAGGCGCGTACGGTGCCAGTCGATGGACGTGCCCTGTTGAGTGTCGAGGTCCGCGATCTTAGCCTTGAGGCCGTTGTTGGCAGCCTCGCGGGCGAGTGCCCGCGACATGGTGGATTTCCCTACCCCGCCCTTTTGGGAGACGAAAGCGATGATGGTGGCTGGCATTGGTGTCGCCGGGTCAGTGATGGGTACGAGATAAGTTCAGGGTAGAGTGATTCCGCGAAATGCGGCTAGATAGTTTATAGGTAGGCGCAAGGTAGCAGCTATCTAGCTGCGAGCTAGCGGCTAGTTTTGTAATGACAATCTAATTCCAGTAACAACTCCTTCCCGCACAAGGCTGCCGGTGGGCAGCAAGTTGGAACAGCTACCTACGCCACGAGAACCCTGGTTATGCTGAAACAGATATCGTCAGGAAATGCAAGATTCAAACTTGAAACGTTGGTAAGGTAACTTCTGAGGATGTTGTTCAGTCTCTTCGTGAATCTCAGTGCGGAGCAGATGTAGAGTGTTACGTTGTCGACCAATCAATGTATCAACAATAGGAGGCTATGATGAGAAAAAGTTACATCATCGTCGGAGTATTAATTGCCCTGAGCGCTAGTCAAGCTTTAGCTGACTGGAATCCAGCACAAAATCACACACAAGCTGACTACGTTGCACGATGCAAAGAACTCGGATGGGATGCGACAAACCCAGGTGCTTGCGATACACGAATTTCTGCAGCAATGATTAAATTTTGTGGGTCTGACTCAAAGGACTGCCCTCAGATGGATTCTGACATGGCGGACAAACCTAAAACTCGACACAGCGATGCTGAGTACGTTAAAACTTGTGAGGAGAGAGGAATGGGAAATAACGGAATTCCATGCTCTCAACTTGTCTCTATTATGAAAATGCAATTCTGCTCAAGTGACGGAAGCGTTTGTCCAGGACTCGAGAATGCGTTATACGGAAAGTAACTAAAGACCTAAACGTTCGAATTCGTCGGAACTTATACTGAACGAAGCAAGTATATGCACCTTGATGTCATGTGCAGAAGTATTAAACAAAGGTGTAGCATCAATTAAAAGCTTAGCCAGCGGCTAGCAGCTATCTAGCTGCTATGCACTGTGGCTTAAAGCAATAGAAGAATCCCAGCAGGATTGACCGGGAAGGGGTGGTGCGAGCGGTGGGACTTGAACCCACACGGCCTTGCGGCCTGCGGATTTTCATACCGTCTACGGCTTTCGCCGCCTCGCCGTAGCGCCATCGGCGCAGAGGCGGGTTTGCGGTCTGGACTATCCCTTCACCTTTTCCCGGTGCTCTGAGGTTTAGGTGCTGCCCGTCTAGTCTCTACACCTTCCCGGCGGAGTTTTCCGCCGGGCTTGGCTCGGGATCGCCATTGCAGGGTTCCCCGAATTTGGGCAGTTCTGCATCGCCGGTTTCCCGGCGAGCACTCAAGTTGCCTTAAGTCCGCTGCGTATGCCATTCCGCCACGCTCGCGTGGAATTGGCTGACAAGTTTCTATGATAAAGCAGTCGCGACGAATTTACGCGTCGGTGTCCTGATTCTCGGCTGCGACGCGCTTGCGGTTCTTCGCCGGAAGCTGCTTCTTCTTTGGTCTCGCGCGCATGATGTTGATCGCGGCGGCGTCAAGGTTCGTCTTGATGTGCGCCGCATAGTATTTCTCGATCATCTCGACGCTGGTGCGGCAATTCTTGGCGATCTGGTAGATGTCAGCACCTTCCATCAGGCGCAAACAAATGTAGGTGTGCCGCAAGCTGTAAGCCGTGCGCGGCCTTCCATCGCGGTCAACGCGGAGATTTTCCTCCTCCAGAATTGTCTTGAAAAGCTCGCGCTGCCATTTTGGAAAAATGATGTCCGTCGGTTTCGGCAGGCACAATTCCTCTGGTTTGGTTGCTGCGGCGTTGGGTCCGTTGTTGTCGTTCGCTTCGTAAGCGCGGGAAGGGCGGAGCCTGGCTTTCAGCCGCTCAAACGGACGCACGGCTCCATTCATGCTCTTGCAGTAGCCGACGCCTCGCTTTCCCCGTACTTCGATTTCAAGGATTGTTTGCCCGGTGGCTTCGTCCTCGACGATTGTCACATCCCGAAACTGGAGGCGGCGCGCCTCATCGGGCCGCAGGCCAGTATTGGCAGAGAACAGTACATAATCGTGAAGCTGTTCGCATTCCCATTTGAAGCGCGCCTGTTTCGGCTCGTGCGCGCGCGCTCTAGTCGCCTCGTAAAGCTGCTTGTATTCCTCCGGGGAGAACCACGCGCGGTGCGAGATTTTTGGGGAGGATCTGTAGGGTTCGGAGAGGTCGGGAAGACGGTCGAGCCATCCCTGGCGGAGGGCGGTTTTCAATGTCTGGCGGAGCGCCACGATTTCCTGATGCATGGTGTTATAGGCCGGTGGCTTGCCATGCTTGGCGACGGATTCTTCATGCCGGTGAATCCGATACTCCTGAATCTTGCCGGAGGTGATTTCGGAGAGACCGAGATGGCCGAAGAACGGGACCAGGTGGTTAGCCGACCGCTCGTGCAGGCCCCTGACGTAATGCTTGCTGCGCTGACCCTGCGTGATGATGTCGTATTCGCGGAGATATTGGTCGGACGCTTCGCGGAAGGTTCTCTCGTTTTTGATTTCTCCGGAGCGAAGCTTGCCACGGAGTTGAAGATACCAATCCTCTGCGACTTCTTTTGCTTTGGAGAGAGAGTCTTCTTTCGTGCTCCGGCGGCGATTGCGACCGGCGAGATATGTGGAGCACTGCCAACAACTGCTGTTGGGCCGTCGATAAACGTGAACCTTGCCGCCGAGAATTGTGTATTGTTCCGCCACGGACGGATGTCCTCCCATCCCGGCCAAAAAGGCCGAAATGTGTAAGCTATGTGTAAGATATTCTCGAAGCGGAAAAATGTCAATAACTACTTGTTTTCATTGTGTTTATTGCGATTATTGGATTGTTGTATTCCGATTTTAAGTCCGCTGCGTCTGCCAATTTCGCCATCCGGGCACGCCTTTATATTATGGGACCGTTTAGGCCCCGCAGACCCTCCATAACTTGATGCTCTCTCAGCGGAATGTGAGCTGGTTTACCAGCGGGCGATCTTTCCACAACTTGCTCTGGAGCGCCGCGCCCTCGTATCATCCGGCAGAAGCATTTCCACGATTGACGACCTGCGCAGCCGATCTTCCTGAGCCGATGCAGCCATTGAGGAGCAGCGGCCTTGAGCGGAGCCGGAGACGTGCAGCTATCCTGAGAGTGCTGAAGAGCAAACCCAAATGAGCGACTTGGAAAGCAAGACCGGAATGCGTGTGAAGGGGCGGCTCATGTCCGCTTCGGAGATTGAGCGCACCCTGGTACGGCTGGCTCACGAAATCGTCGAAAAGAGCAACGGCAGCGAAGATCTGGCCCTGGTGGGTATCAAGCGCCGTGGCGTTCCCCTGGCCGAACGGCTGGGCAAGCTGATTTCGACCATCGAAAAGCGGCCCGTCGATACGGGTGTGCTCGACATTCAGTTTTATCGCGACGATCTGTCCACGGCGGACGTTCGGCCGGTAGTCACGCCGGGAGCCGTCGGCTTCGACGTGGAGGGCCGCGACATTGTGATCTGCGACGATGTGCTTTACACCGGCCGCACCATCCGCGCCGCACTCGACGCGCTCTTTGACCACGGCCGGCCGCGTCGCGTTCAACTGGCCGTGCTCATCGACCGCGGTCACCGCGAGTTGCCCATCGAAGCCACCTACGTGGGCAAACATGTTCCCACCAGCAGCCGCGAGATTATCGAAGTAAAGTTCCAGGAAATCGACTCCACCGAACAGGTGCTGCTGGTGGAGAAGACGAGCTAAAGTACGTCTTACCAGCCGCGACCCTCCGGCCTTCGAAGAACGATGCAGAGTGAGCGGCAGGCGGCTGGAGGATTGCAATGGTAAGGCGCCTCTTCAATCCGATCGGGGCCCGGCGCTCCGACATAGGCCAACGATGAATCCAGCCGCACCCGCGATCCGCCGCGCACTCACAACTCCGCCAGCGCCCGCATCTTCGTTTCCCTACAACCCGGGGTCGCTGCTCTCGGTTCTCGATCTAACCGTGGACGGTGTGAGCCGCCTGCTTGTGCGCGCCACCGAGCTGGAGCACGAGGACCCCATCGTGCGGGATCACATTCTGGCCAAGCGCAGAATTGCGCTGCTCTTCTACGAGTCGTCGACGCGCACGCGAACCAGCTTCGAGCTGGCCGCGAAGGCATTGGGCGCAGACACCACGCTGGTCTCAAACCTGAGCTCAAGCATCGAGAAGGGCGAATCTCTAAAGGATACGGGCCTGACGCTGCGGGCGCTGGGCGCGGAGGCTATCATCCTCCGCCACAATTCTTCCGGCGCGGCATGGCTGCTGGAGGAGGCAACGCGTCTTCCGGTCGTGAATGCGGGCGACGGCATGCACGAGCATCCTACGCAGGCGTTACTCGACCTGCGCACCATTCTGGCGCATCTTCGGCCGGGGGTGGCCGGGGTTGGACCGGAGACGCTGGCGGGGGTGACGGTGATGATCGTCGGCGACATTCTCCACAGCCGGGTGGCGCGGTCGAACATGCTATTGCTGCCGCGCGTTGGCGCGAGGGTGTTGCTTTGCGGGCCGAAGGAGCTGCTTCCGGAGCAGGCGGCGCGGTCAGGGCCGGGCATCGAGATCGAGCGGGACTTTGAGGCGGCGCTCAAGCAGTCGCAGGCGGTGATGATGCTGCGCATCCAGGCGGAGCGGCTGGCGGGTCTGCAACTGGACCTGGAGGAGTACAAGGCCAGCTACCAACTCACCGGGCAGCGGCTGGCCGCGCTCGCGCCGGAAGCGGTGGTGCTGCATCCGGGGCCGATCATCCGCGGCATGGAGATTACGGCCGGTGTGGCCGATGGCGTGCAGTCGGCGATCCTGGAGCAGGTGACGAACGGACTCGCGATTCGCATGGCGGTGATGGAGCGGGCGCTGACAGCGGAGAATGCGGCCCCCGCGGACAGGTCGTCGTCCGTGGGGCGGAAGAACGGAGGCCGCGAATGACGGCCGTGGCGATTTGCGGCGGGCGGCTGGTTGATCCAGCAGCGGGAGTGGACGGGCTGAAGGACGTGCTACTGATCGATGGGCGCGTGACGGAGGTCGCCGGCACGGGGAAACTGAAGGGCAAGAACGGCGCGGAGGTGCTGGACGCGACGGGAATGGTTGTGGCGCCGGGACTGATCGACATCCATGTGCACCTGCGCGAGCCGGGACAGGCGTACAAGGAGACCATCGCAACGGGAACAGCAGCGGCCGCAGCGGGCGGATTCTCGAGCGTGGCGGCGATGCCCAACACAACGCCGGTGAACGACTCGCCGGAGGTCACGCGGTGGATGCAGGCGCCGGAGCGCGGAGCGCAAGTACGCGTATTCCCCATCGCGGCGGCAACGCGCGGGTCTAAAGGTGAAGCGATATGCGATTACGCGGCGCTGAAGTCAGCTGGAGCCGTGGCCGTGACTGACGATGGAAGACCGATCCTGAAGGACGGCATGATGCGCGAGACCCTTGCGGCTGCGGCGCGCGTGGGACTGACCGTGATCCAGCACGCGGAGGACACGCGCATGACGCAAGGCGCGAGCATGAACCTCGGTCCTGTGTCGTTCAAGCTGGGACTGCGCGGAATGCCGGCCGAAGCGGAGACGAGCATCGTGGAGCGCGACATTCGGCTGGTTGCGGAGCTGCGCGAGGCGCATCCGCACCTGCACGTTGCGCACATATCGACCGCTGGAGCTCTGGCTGCCGTTCGCCAGGCTCGGCGCAACGGGCTGCGCGTCACCTGCGAGGTTACGCCGCATCACTTTCTGCTGACGGACGAACACGTAGGACTCTACAACACACATGCCAAGATGAATCCGCCGCTGCGCTCGGCGGCCGATCGCCAGGCTATGATCGAAGGCATTCTTGACGGCGTTGTGGACGCGATTGCTACCGATCACGCGCCGCACGCGATGCACGAGAAGGAAGTTGAGTTCGAGCTGGCGCCGAACGGGATCATAGGCCTCGAAACCGCCTTGGGCCTGAGCCTGCGCTGGCTGCATCGCGAGTGGCGAATGCCGCTCGGGCGCGTGCTGAGCCTGCTGAGCGCGCAGCCTGCAGCGCTGCTCGGGTTGAAAGGCCGCGGAACACTGACCGTCGGAAGTTTTGCCGACGTTGTCGTCTTCGATCCCAAAATCGAGTGGACGTATCGCGCGACGGAATCGCAATCGAAGGCCAAGAACACTCCTTTCGATGGCTGGCCGATGCAGGGCAAAGTGCGCTGGACGTTGAGCGAAGGGCGCATTGCCTACGCGGGCGCGTAGCGCCAGTGATCAGTGATCAGTGTTCAGTGGTCAGCGGTCAGCTCTCAACTTTCAGCTCTGAGCAATCAGTTTTCAGCGATTTTTGGCAATCGGTTCTCAGCGATCAGTTTTCCGCTATCCGCTTCCTTTTGAGTGATTTGAGCATCCATTCCCCGTCTTTTCTTCTCCATTCCACAGTTTCACAGTTTCTGTGAAACTGTGGACTGAGTGGCTGTAAGGTTCTCATTCCAAAGACTTCACAGTTTCACAGTTTCACAGTTTCACAAAACGGCATGGGGGGGTGGGGTAAAAACAGGGACGTAGGGAACAGGGAACAGAAAGACGGGGAACAAGGGAACAAGGGAACGGAGGGAACGAGGGAACAGAAATACGGTGACGGGGGGAGCGAGGGAGCCCAGGGAGCGAGAAGGCGGTCGGCGTGTTAACGATTTGGTACATCCCCCCATACCCCATCCCCTCTAGGTCTTTTAGGCTAAAATCCTCTATTTTCATGGCTTAAGGTTGATCTCTTGCTCCAGGTCCCAGACTAAAAAGGACTTAGAGTGCAAAGTCCTCATGAATAAAGGGTTAGGGGGCCGGTTTTCGAGCCCTGTTAACCGCATTCGACAGTATTTTGGCTTGCGCTGGTCCTGTCCGGGGAGGGCTGCCGATTCCCTGCCCGCGCCGGGCCTCTCGATTTGTATGTAGTATGCGCCGAAGGGGCGAAATGATCGGCAAAGTTGGCGCAGAAAATAATTGGAGTGGAATCAAGGCGATGGCGGGCGGTGAGCGGCGAGGGCACTTGACAGCCGAAAATACGGCTGCTAGCCGTTAGCAGTTGTTGCCGGTGCGGGGGTTGGGGCAGGCGAGGGTTCTTCTGGTGACATGGGCGTTTCTCAGTACCTATTTTGATCGTTTTCCTTACTGCTCCACTACGCGCATCTGTTGCTCGTTCATACGACCGCCATGCACTTTGAACCCAGCTAGTGCTTCGTCGATTTTCTTCAGGTCGTCCGCAGTCAGGACTAGCTTGGTGGATTCGATATTTTCCTGAAGATGCTTGACCTTTCCTGTGCCTGGGATCGGAACGATGAAGGGCTTCTGGGCTAACAGCCAAGCGAGCGAGAGTTGCGCGGTCGTCGCGCCCTTCGTTCTGGCAAGCTCGGTGATGCGATCCACGAAAGGCTTATTCGCCGCAATGGCTTCCGGTTGGAAACGGTCAAAGGTCGACCGAAGATCTGACTTCGGATTGAACGCGATTTGTGCGTCCGGGTTCTGCGTAAGATAGCCCATGCCCATCGGCCCCCACGGGACAAAGCCAATCCCCAACTCCTCGCATGTCGCAAGCAATCCATTGCTTTCAGGGTCGCGATTCATCAAGGAATACTCCGTCTGAAGCGCAGCGACGGGCTGAACCGCGTGGGCTTTCCGGATCGTGCTGGGATTCGCTTCCGAGAGGCCGAAATGCAGTACCTTGCCTGCCCCGATGAGCTCTTTCACCGCGCCTGCAACATCTTCGATCGGGACGTTCGGATCGACCCGATGTTGATAGAAAAGATCGATATGGTCTGTCCGAAGACGCTTGAGGCATCCATCCACCATCCACTTGATGTGTGCGGGCCGGCTGTCCAGGCCGCTCTTCTCCGTGAGATTGAACCCGAACTTCGTCGCAATCTTCACTTCGTTGCGGAACGGTTCAAGCGCACCGCCAACGATAGTCTCGCTCGTGTACGGCCCGTAGACTTCGGCTGTGTCGAAGAACGTTACGCCGTTCCTGTGCGCCTCGCGGATGACCTTGATGGCCTCGTCGATAAGTGCTGCCGGGCCATAATTGGTGGCCAGGTTCATGCACCCAAATCCAAGTTCCGATACTTCCAGTGCTCCCAGCTTTCTCGTTTCCATGTCTTCTCCCTGATTCGCGACGCGTCCTTCGCTTCCAGTTCCGACACTACGCCGAAGATGAGGCATGACGGTAGCCTGATCCGCTGAAATGATTGCCTATTTATCCGGGCAAGATGAGAAATGAGTGCAGTGCACCGTACGTATGGCATATCGTAGAGTTGTTGAGGAAAAACGATGCAATCAAAGAGGACAGGCACAAAGAACGATCCGCAGCTCCTATCGATGCTCGCCGACCTGGCTATGCGGATTGGCAAAGCGATGGGCAAGGCCTCGCAAGTGGCAACGGCAGTTCCCGGGCTTACGCTCTACCGAAACACTGTTCCGACGGCGCCGAATCCTTGTAGCTATGAGCCGAGTCTGCTTGTCATTCCGCAAGGGCAGAAGCGCGTTGAGCTGGGCAGGGAGAGTTATGTTTTTGGGGAAACCACGTTTCTGCTGACATCGATCGAACTTCCGATCGTCAGCCGTGTCTGCTCAGCCAGTGTGGAGAGGCCTTACCTCGCGTTCTTCCTCAAGCTCGATATGGGCATGGTCCGCGACGTCCTTCATTCCGACGAGGTATCGATTCCCGCACCGCCGGCTGGGACACGCGGCATGGTGCTTGGTAAGGCGACAGTAGAGCTCCTTGCGCCGTGCTGCCGCATGGTGCAGCTTCTCGATACTCCTCAGGATGTTCCGTTCTTTGGCAAGCTGCTCCAGCGAGAGATCATCTACCGGCTTCTTCAGGGGCCGCAGGGAGATCGCCTGCGTTCCATCGCTACATTGGCTGACCAGAACTATCGAACGGCAAAGGCGGTCAATTGGCTGCGTGAGCACTACGAGGAGACATTGAACGTGGATGACCTTGCATCGATGACCGGAATGAGTAGATCAACCCTCCACCATCACTTCCGCAGCCTCACAGCCATGAGCCCGCTGCAGTTTCAAAAACAGCTTCGGCTTCGCGCAGCGCGTCAAAAGATGCTCACGGGCGAACTGGATGCCGCGAGTGCGGCCTTTGAGGTCGGATATGAGAGTCCGAGTCAGTTCAATCGGGAGTACAAACGGTTCTTCGGCCAACCGCCGATGCGCGATATCCACGCACTTCGGGCGTCTGTATAAGTAACGGGAAGTCGGCTTGTGGGAAGTGATCCCTTAGCATGCTTGCGGACAAATTGCCTGGTTAGTCGGTCAGACTGAGGTGGGGTTTGATCGCGGCTTCGCCGCGGACTTTATTTCTCAAAAAATGGGTGGTGTTCGCGTTCCCAACGCTGAAGCGCTGGGCTAAAATCCGCTGCGCCTACGGCGCGAGAGGCGGGCGGGGTTCGGCGCGCGATGCGCAAGGAGAAAAAGGCAGGGATCAGAGTTCAGGTGTCAGGGATCAGAAAGACCGCTCCTGGCTGCCATCTGCAGGTTATAACACGGGCGACGGTGGTGCACGCTGATCTGCTCTGGGGCCGCGTTGCCGCGTCGCCCGGAGGGAGCATCCAAAGAGTGAGCCAGATTGATTGCGCTGGTAGGCTGAGAGCGAAGGAGACCGGTCATGTTCACGATTTTGGGAGCAATGGCGTATGCGGACTGGAGTCTGCTTTTTCTGCGGCTGGTGGTGGCGCTGGTGTTCGGGACGAGCGGGTACAGCCACCTGCGGCACCCGAAGGAGCGGGCGGCGAGCATCGAGATGAGCGTGCCGTTCACCATTTTCCTGGGCGCGGCGGAGCTGGCCGGAGCGATTGCGCTGGTGGCAGGTTTCATGGCGCAGTGGGCGGCGCTGGGGTTGATTGCCGTGATGCTGGGCGCGATTTATATGAAGGCAGTGAAGTGGAAGACCGGGTTCTGGGGCGAGAAATCAATGGGTTGGCACTACGAGGTGCTGCTGATTGCGATGAATCTGGTGATTGTGACGATGGGAGCGGGGAGATACAGCTTGTGAAGAGCAGGTTTCAGGTGTCAGGGGTCAGGTGTCAGAGAAATCAGCGTGTGTCCCGCCCAAGCGGAGCTTGGATGGGGCAACCACACGCAGCCTCTAGCTCCTAGCTTATAGCCTCTAGCTTTTCTTGCTAAGCCCGAGGCGGGTTGATTTGGATTGCCGGAAGTGATTTGCGTGGCGTGAAATATTCTTCCTGATTTCAAGGTTGATTTGACACGATGAACAGTCTTTCAGCGGGGATCGATTGTGATGCCTCGGGCTGACTGCGTGTGGAAGTGCACTGGTTCGAGTGCTCCACAGACGTTGGGCGTTGTGATGCCAGTTGCAGGGCGCGTTGGGTGCACCGGAAACGGCACGGGATGGCGGGAAGATTCGATTGTAGGTTGCCGGAGACGGAGCTAACATTCATGCCACATTTCGAAGGAAAAACCGGTGGGGGGTGGCAAATGAACAATCTGCTTCGGCTGCTGGTCATCGCGGGATTGGCCGCGGGCGTCATCGTGATTGTGGCGCTGGGACTGGAGCGGCACAACGCCGATCTGCTGGCACCGCTGAACCTGGTGCTATTTGTGGCGCTGGTGCTGGTGTATTTGCTGCCGGCGGGGCTGGCCATGTACCGGGACTGCAAATCGACTGCCTGGATCACGGTGGTGAATATTCTGCTGGGATGGACGATCTTCGGCTGGTTTGTGGCGATGGGATGGGCAGCCAGCGGCAAGATCCGGGAGCCGTCACACCCGATTGCCGCGCCGCCGATTGGTCCGGTTCCTGGGCATTGAAAGACAGGGAACAAGGGAGCGAGGGCAAGCTCCGTGATGGAAGGTCAGGGCTTCCCTGGCTTTATCGACAACTGTTGAGCAGGGAGCGAATGTCGGCGGTTTCGAGAATCGGTTTGGGCGCACCGTGGCGGGCGACGAGGAGCATGGCCTGGCCGATTTCATCCGTGGCGAGCACGTGATTGGGAAAGGCGCGGCGCAAGAGCGGAAGAAGCGGGCGGGCAAGCGCGTAGGGGATACGATAGAGCGCGGTGCGCGACTTGGCGCCGAAGCGGGGCACGATGACTCCGGGGCGAAACATGAAGGCGGCTTTGAAGGGCAGGCGCAGAAGCGCGTTCTCCGTGCGGCCCTTTACGCGCGCCCACATGATGCGGCCGCGCTCGGAGCTGTCGGTGCCCTGCCCTGAGACGTAGACGAAGGTCATGGCGGGATTGAGGCGGGCGAGGGTTTCAGCGGCGCGGAGAGTGATGTCGTATGTGATGCGCGAGTACTGCTCCTCATTCAGGCCGGCGGAGGAGATGCCGAGACAGAAGAAGCAGGCGTCGAAACCGGAAAGCTGCGATTCGATGGGCGCGTAGTTGGTGAGATCGGCGTGGACGATTTCGCGCAGCTTGGGATGAGAGACGCCTGTTGCCGAGCGGCCGATGGAGACGACAGACGCGACGCCGGAATCGAGCAGACATTCGCGGAGAACTCCCTGACCAATCATGCCGGTGGCGCCGAAGAGAAGGACGTTCATGCGGATCGACCTTTGTGGATGGACGGTTGATGGTTCATGGATGGCGGGTCACGATTTTGGTTGGCGGGTCACGGATCGCGGACATCTAGCCTTTGCGGCGGTAGTGGATCTGGAATTCATAACCGGAGTTGGCGGGGAAAAGGGCGGCGACGTGACGGAGGCGTTCGGCGAGGGCGGGAGCGGCGAGGAGCGGGTACTCGCGCTCGCGAAGGTCGTGGTAGTCGAAGTCGACGGCGAGGGAGAGCATGTAGATGGCGAGCGCGTCGGAGAACGACGACTCGAAGAAGGCGTTGCGGGCACGCTCGTCGATACTGTTGGCGCCGGGAGTCTTGACGCCGGGGTGGGGCTCGAGGGCGCGGCGGCGGGTCTCCCAGGCGTCCTGGCTGGTTTCGCCGCGGACCTGGGCCTCGGCCTGCGACCAGACGAGGGTGGAGAAGCTGTCTGGAACGCCGGCCGCTTCAACGAAGTTGTGGGCAACGTTGATGAAGAACTCGAAGGCGAGGCCGAAGCGGTCTTCGACGAGGCGGGTGGAAAGAAAAACGGCCTCGGTCGAGCCGAAGGTGGCGTTGCGATGACAGACGGCGCGGTCGCCTAGCTCGACGGTGTAGGCGGGGGCGACGAGGTTCTCGCCGGTGTCGGCGATGGCAAGGGGAACGAAGTAGTAGGCGCGCTGACGGAGCGCGGGAGCGAGCGGGGCGGGGACGGCGGCGACGAGACGCTCAAGGTCGGAGTCGGGGACGCGGGTTTCGCCCCAACTGGCGTAGTGGATGCCGTTGGGGGCGTCGAGCATGGCGACCTGGGTGGCGACTTTGTCAGCCTGCCACAGCTCGATTTGTGCAGTACCCGCCATGAATTTGTATTCTAGACGAGAGAGGTCAAGAGGTGATGGAGCAAACGGCGCAGAGTGGACGCGGGAAAACGGTGTTCGGTTTTCCGCTGGAGGGGTTCAGCCTGTTCCAGAGCCTGCTGCTGGCAGTGGCTTCGGCGTTTCTGACGTTTTTCGCGACGACGTGCGTGGCCATTTTCGCGCTGCTGGGGTGGAATGTGCTGGGCGGCCATGCGGTGAGCTACGTGGACACGTATCGCTACGTCGGGTTTCCCGCGGGCGTGCTGGTGCTGGTGGTGGCGCTGCCGTTCTTCGGCGTGCTGTGGGTGCGGGCGAAGGTGCGGAAATAGGCGGCGAGCCGTTCGAAGCGGGCTGCCCAAAGTCAATGAAGAGCCGAACGGCGAATCATGTCTTCCCAAGCCGATTGGAACGCGTCTATCCTTAATAGATATTCCCGGTAGAGCATTTTCGGAGAGTAGCAGCACGATTCCCCTGGGTTCCCCACCCCTCACAAATCAAGGCGGAGGTCGATTGACGATCGCGAGGCAACGGACGCTTTTGCTGGTCGCGGCGGGAATCTTGCTCGTTGCGGCGGCGGGGTTCGTGCTGGAGGGATGCGGCGGGGGCGGCGCGACGACGACCACCACGATGACCAGCAATCTGATTCCCAGCCTGCAGCCGTATCCGACGCCGAGCGGGACGGAATCAACGTTCAGCGCGACGGGGAGCATCGATCCGAGCGGAATCTTTTTTCAGGGGCTGGGGACGAATACGCGGAGCTGCGCGAGCTGCCACCAACTGAGCCAGGGGATGGGATTGAGCGCGGCGAGTGCGCAGGCGCTGTTTGCGAGCAGCAACGGGAGCGATCCGCTGTTTGCGGCGGTGGATGGCGCGAACTGCCCGACGGTAGCTACGGCCGACAGCACAGGACACAGCCTGGTGGTGAACAACGGATTGATCCGCATCGCCGAGGCGCTGCCCGCAGGCGCACAGTTCGCGATGGCGGTGGCGCAGGATCCGTATGGGTGCGCGGCGGTGACCAATGCGTCGACGGGGCAGACGACGTATTCGGTGTACCGGCGGCCGCTGCCGGCCGCGAGCCTGACAATGCTGAGCCAGGTGATGTGGGATGCGCGGTTCACCGGCGCTCCGCTGAACGCGGCGGCGACCTTGAGCGCGAATCTGGAAACGGACCTGAGCGCACAGGCGGCGAATGCGATCGCGACCCACGAGCAGGGGAGCGCGGCTCCGACGGCAGCGCAGTTGAGCGAGCTGGTGGCGTTTGAGAAGGGGCTGTTCACGGCGGAGGCGACAGATACGCAGGCCGGGCCGCTGACTGGCAGCGGGGCAGCAGGCGGAGCGGCGGCGCTGGCGGCGCAGAATTATTATCCGGGGATCAATGACGCATTCGGGCAGGACCCGACGGGCGCAAAGTTCAACAAAGTTGTGTTTACGCTATTCCAGGCGTGGGAGGGAAGCGCAAATCCGGTGCAGGCAAGCATCGCGCGCGGCGAAGACCTGTTCAACAGCGCGCCGATGCAGATTACGGACGTGCACGGACTGAATGACAACCCCGCGCTGGGAAGCCCGGCGGTGATTGTGGGAACGTGCGGAACATGCCATGACGCGCCGAACATCGGAACGCATTCGCTGCCGCTGACGATGGACATCGGCACAAGCCATGTGATCGCGAGCGAGACGGATGCGAACATCGTCGGCGGGTTGCAGGCGCTGACCGCGCCGAATTTGCCGGTGTACCAGATCAGCGGGTGCACGAACGCGAACGGAAATGCGGTGGTGTACGTGACGACCGATCCGGGCGTGGCGCTCACGACTGGGCAATGCGCGGACGTGAATGGCATCAAGGCGCCGGGACTGCGCGGGCTGGCGGCGCGGGCGCCCTACTTTCACAACGGGTCGGCAGCGAACCTGGGGCAGGTGGTGCAGTTTTACAGCACGCGCTTCCAAATGAACTTGAATCCGCAGCAACTGGTGGACTTGCAGAACTTTCTGGCCGCGCTGTGAGCGGTCGCGGAGAAGCGGCGCGAGGGCGCGGCGGCAGGCGCGACTGGGGCGCTTGCACGTTGAATCCAGCCGCACGCATAATTACCGATGCGCCTTTTCCCCTTCATTCCGGCGTGATTGGCTCACGATGAATCAAACGATTTTCTGCACGGACAGTTTCTGGCGATGGCCGATGGCGGCGGGCGCGGCGTGGCTGACGCTTGCCGCGGCGATGGCCGGAGCGCAGACGAACTTCGGCGCGGTCAATGTGGGCACGAGCACGACGGCGAATGTGACGGTGACGATTCCGGCGCAGGCGACGGTGAGCAGCGTTGCGGTGGTGACGCAGGGCGCGGCGGGACTGGACTTTACCAACGGAGGCGGGGGAAGCTGCGCGGCGGGAACGAATTATGGGGCCGGGCAAAGCTGCACGGTGCAGGTCGAGTTCAAGCCGGTGTATGCGGGAGAACGGTACGGAGCGGCTCTGCTGTTGGATGGATCGGGGAATGTGATTGCGGGCGCGCCGCTCGAAGGGAACGGCGTGGGTCCGCAGGTTGCGTTCGGCGGCGACGCAGCGATTGCGTTTGCGCCGAGGGCGAACGGCATCGCGTTCAACGATCCCTTCGACGCCACGGTGGACGGCAAGGGAAATCTGTACATCACCGACCAAAATAACTCCCGCGTGGTGGAACTCCCGGTGGGCGGTGGCGCTCCGATTGCGATTGATCCGATCGTGGGCGGCGAGGGATTGGTGCATCCGGGCGGCGTGGCCGTGGATGGCGCAGGGAATCTCTATATTTCCGACCTCGACCGCAACATTGTGGTGGAAGTGCCTGGGAATGGCGGCGCTGCGACGGTGATCAATCCGATGGTGAACGGGATCGGGCTGCATTATCCGTGCGGAATGGTGATCGATGGAGCGGGCGACCTGTACATTGCGGACGTGGACAACGGGCGCGTGGTGGAGGTACCTTCCGGAGGCGGAGCGGCGGTGGCAATCGATCCGCTGGTGAGCGGCGAGAAGCTGTCATATCCGGTGACGCTGGCGTTGGACAGCGCGGGGGACTTGTTCATCGCGGATTTGTTTGCCAATCGCGTGGTGGAAGTGGCGGCGAACGGCGGAGCAGCGACAGCGATCGACCCAAGCGTGAACGGGCAGAGCCTGCACTTTCCCTACGGCGTTGCCGTGGACGCGGCGGGCGATTTGTTCATTGCCGACGCCTACAACCGGGTGGTAGAAGTGCCGGCAGACGAAGGCGCGGCGACGGCGATTACGCCAACAGTGAACGGCGAGGGGCTGGAAGATCCGATTGGAATTGGTTTGGACGCGGCGGGCGATTTGTTCATCGCGGACTCGCTGAATAATCGCGTGGTGGAGGTGGAGCGAGGGCAGCCGCCGGCGATCAACTTTGCGGCGACGGCGGCAGGGACGGTGAGCAGCGATAGCCCGCAGACGGTTGAAGTTGAGAACGTGGGCAATGCTGCGCTGACGTTTCCTGTGCCTGGCAGCGGTGCGAATCCGGTGATCTCGTCGAACTTTACGCTGAACAGCGGCGCGGCCCCGGAATGCCCGTTGCTGACGGCCGGCGCCGCGCAGCCGGAGACGCTGGCGGCCGGAGCGGCGTGCGTTTTGCCGATCAGCTTTCAGCCTGCGGCGACCGGAACGGAATACGGCACGCTGACGCTGACGGACAACAATCTGAATGCGGCGGGTCCGGCATACGCGACGCAGACGATCGCGCTGAGCGGGGCCGCTCCGGTGGCGACAGTTTCGGCGACGATGCTCGCGTTCGGGCCGCAGCAGGCGCTGACGACGAGCGCGCCGCAACAGGTGACGTTGACCAACACAGGAAGCGCGACGCTGACGATTACGAATATCAACATTCAGGGGATCGTTTTTCAAGAGTCTCTCTCTCCGAATCCCTGCGGATTGAGCCTGGCGGCGGGAGCAAGCTGCATCATCGCGGTGCAATTTGCGCCCGAGTCCGCTGGGCCGATGACGAAACCGCTGACGATTTCAGACAATGCTGCGGGGTCACCTCAGGTCGTCTTCCTCAACGGCGTGGGCGTGTATCCCGTGACGGTTGCGGTAACGCCCTCGGCAACGAACGTGACCACGGCACAGGCTTTCACAGTTACGGTCGCGGTGGGCGGGGCGAACGGAGATCCGACACCGACCGGGTCAATTTCGTTGACCAGCGGCAGCTACAACCTGGGGACGGCGGCCCTGGCGAGCGGCAGCGCGACGATCAACATTGCGCCGGGGGCGCTGGCCGTGGGGACGGACAACATCGACGCCGTGTACTCGCCGGACAACACGAGTGCTCTTTTATATGCGAGCGGAACGGGCGAGAACCAAGTGACGGTGACCGCGTCGTCGACGGCAACGGCGCCGGCGACAGCGACGGCAGCAGCGACGACGGTGACTGCGAACACGGCGACGCTCGAGGGCACGGTGAATCCGAACGGAGCGGACACGCACACGTGGTTCCTGTGGGGCACGAGCAGTTCGCTGAGCGGCGCGACGCAGACGGCGATGCAGGACCTGGGGGCGACGGCGGGCAGCAACGCGGTGAGTGCGGCGATCCAAGGACTGAGCGCGAGCACAACGTACTACTACCAGGCCGTGGCGCAGAACAGCCTAGGCACGACGAGCGGGGCGATCTTCTCGTTCACGACGACGCCTGCGCCGTACTTCTCCGTATTGACGGGAGCGCCCTTGAGCGTTGCGCCGGGAGCGACAACAGGGAACACGTCGACGATCTCCGTGACGCCATGGTACGGATTCACGGGAGCAGTGAACCTGAGTTGCGCCATCACTCCGGCGGCGGCAAACGATCCGCCGACGTGCAACGTGCCGGCGACCGTAACGATCAGCGGCACAACAGCGCAGACGGCGACATTGACGGTGAACACGACGGCGGCGACGGCGATGAATCGGCCGATGCGGCTGCCGTGGCGTGGCGCCGGTGGCGCGGTGCTGGCCTGCGTGCTGCTGCTGTTTGTACCGTTTCGGCGGCGGAACTGGCTGGCGTTGATGGCATGGTTAGTGCTGTTTACCGCGATGGCTGGAATGGGTTGCGGAGGCGGAGGCGCTGCTGGGGGCGGCGGTGGCGGCGGCGGTGGTGGTGGGCAAACGAATCCCGGGACGACCGCCGGGACCTACACCGTGACGATCACCGGCGTGTCGGGCGGGATGACGGAAACGGGAACGGTGGCGCTGACGGTGCAGTGAAAAACAGTTGTCAGTGATCAGTGGTCAGTGGTCAGATGCGGCGTTCGCGTTCATCGCTGATCGAAGGTTCCATCACGGCCGCTACATCCCGGCGGGCTTGGGATTTTTGCGAGTCAGTGATCAGATGGCGCGTTCCGATATGTGGTCGCTCGAAGAAACTCTTCCGAGAGCAATCACATCCCGGCGGGCTTGGGGTCTTTGCGGTCGAACTTGGCGACCTGGACTTTGCGGGCGAGGCCGATTTTGGACAGGATCCAGATGCCCCAGAAGTTGGGATCGATCTCGTACCAGGTGAGGCCATGGCGCGCCGAGACGGGATGGGCGTGGTGGTTGTTGTGCCAGCCCTCGCCGCCGGTGAGCAGGGCGACCCACCAACTGTTGCGGGAATCGTCGCGGGTTTCAAAGCGGCGGCGTCCCCACATGTGGGTTGCGGAATTGACCAGCCAGGTGGCGTGAAGGCCCAAGGTTACGCGGAGCAGCGCGCCCCAGAGGAACATCGCGACGCCGTTGACGAAGCCGCCCCAGTACCATCCGAGGGAGAACAGGAGCACACCGCTGATAGTGATGGGCAGCCAGTGGTACTTGCTCATCCAGACATGGAAGCGGTCGCGGCTGAGGTCGGGCGAGTAGCGCGAGAGCGCCTCAATCTGCAGGTGCAGTGACTGGCCGAAAAGGATCCATCCGGCGTGCGCCCACCAGCCGCCTTCGCGCGGGGTGTGGGGATCGCCTTCTTTATCGCTGAGCTGGTGATGGACGCGATGCGTGGAAACCCAGAAGATCGGTCCGCCCTCAAGGGAGAGCGTAGCGAAGACCGTCATGGTGTATTCAAGCCACTTGGGCACACGGTAGCCGCGATGCGTAAGCAGGCGGTGATAGCACATGCCGATGCCGACGTTGATGGCCAAAACATAGAGGATGGCCATGACCAGGAGGCGCTGCCAACTGAAAAGGAACAGCGCGGCCACCGCGCCCAGGTGAAAGACGGCGATTACAAAGACCATCGGCCAACTCAAGCCGTCGCTGACAGCATTGGCGCGGCCCATGCGAATATGATGCCACTTGGCAACGGCTTTGGCGGCGACGGAGGCTGAAGCGGACGCGGAGGCGTTCGGATCGAGAACCAGGGAAGTGGGCTGGGTTGACTCAGTGACGACGGGATCGGTTGAAGGAACGGTGGTTACAGATGCCATGCGGAGGGGAATCCTTGAAAAGTGGCGGTGTGCCCACTTGTATCTTCTTATTGTATAGGACGCCCTGCGAAATGCGCCTGCGCCGCAGAAAAGAGCGGGCGAAAGTACCGCGAGGGAGTGCACAAAGAGCAAACACCTGAGCCGGTAGAGCGGGAACGCGGCGAGTTGGTTGAGCTCGATTCGTTTACGCCCTCGACGATCGTCATTGATCGAAGTTGGTTGATTCTAAAGGTGCGGGGGTGCGGCGTGGGCGATTGGCACGCGTTAGTTGGCAATGGGAGCCGCGAAGGATTCAGGGCCGCTGAGGAAGATGCGCGTGGCATCACCGCGAAGGACGCGATAAAGGGCGAACTGGCGCTCGGTGGCGCCGCGCAGCTCAAAGAGGAGCTCGCCGCGGTTGTCGGCTTCGGCGTCGACGGCATCGACGAGGCGCATGCGCGGCGTCAGGTCGAGGTGCGCTGCATCGGTGACATTCTTGACGAGGACGACGACACCGCCATAGAGATCGGGCTGCGCAATCAAAGTGACAAATTTCTCCTGTGCGCCCGAGCCGAGTGTGTGCGCGGAGAGAACCATGGTGGCGCCGGAGCCGTAGGCCAGCTCGAAGACGCGGAACTGCTCGACGAGAAGCGGGGCCGGCGGTGGCGGCGCGGCGGGCTTCAGGGTTTTGTGCGTGGCAGCGGATTTGGGCTTTGGCTTGGGCGCGGGCGGCGGGTTAAGGCCAAGAGCCGTGCGTGCGAGATCTTCCATTGCTGCCTTCATTTTGTCTTCGTCGTCAGGGTTGGCCCAGGCGTAGTTCCACAGATGCTCGGGGCGGTCGATCGCGTCGGAGACGGCAACGGTTTGCCGCATATCGACGGGGAGGCCGGAGAGGTTGGGAAGGACAGGCGCGCCATAGCCTGAAGGCTTGCCATAAAAAAGATGCGGACGGTCAGGATCGGTGGCGCTGGCGACGTCTTCAACGTAGCCGACATCTTCGTCCTTTTTCTTCTTTTTGAGCTTGGGATTGCCGGAGTCGCTGGTGGATGCGCTGCCGGACGATGAGCTGTCGCCGGTGTGATGGAGAACGGGGCGATCGGAATCGGGCGGTGGAGCGTTGGAGTCGCCACCTGAGCCGCTGCTTGAGCCGGAGGCGGTCTGACTCGAGCCGCCGGCGCTTGTGCCGGAGTTCGTGCCGGAGCCCGAGGTTGAAGCGTCGCCGCCCTTGTGCAGCGTGGGACGGTCGGGATCGGGAGCTGGCGCGCTGGAGCTTGAACTCGACCCGGAACTTGACCCGGAACCTGAGCCGGAGCCAGCGCCGCCGGCGGAATCGTCGGCGTGATGCTTGCGGTGCAGAATGGGCACGTCGCTCTGCGCATCGTCCTCTTCGTCTACTTTTGCGACTTGCGTTGGGGCAGGATTGGGTTTGGACAACGGCCTCCACTTGCCGAAGCCGACCCATCCGCCCTGCTCGCGGGCAGAGGTGTCAATGTCGAAGAGGCCTGACGGTTGGCCATCGTGCTGGAGCTGGTACTCTACGTCGCTTTGCAGTGCGAGCGGCTCGGGCTGGGTGAGATAGACACCGGCGTCATTGAGGTCCTGGCCGTCATAGATACAGACGGGAACGAGACGGCCGGCCTTGGGATGCGCTTCATCGCCGGTCCACTCGAACACCGCGACAGCGCGCAGGTCGGGCGCGTTCGTGTCGGGTTTCGCGATCTGCCCGGGATATTGCGCGGGGGCGGGCAAAGCGAAGATGAGCAGGAGCGCGGCTCCCCACCCTAGCCGCAAAAACCAAGACGCGGCGAGGGTGGGGCACCCGTTCACTGCCTTTATCCACAATCGACTTGCACCCCGCGATGACACGTTCGACTTCCCTCGACAATAATCAAATTTGGCGGCCGCAGTGCGGACCGATCGATCTATAGAGAGGATATTCCCCATGAAGCTCAATGAGAAAGTCGCCGACTTTACCCTGCAAACGGACGAAGACAAAACCGTGAGTCTCTCGGACTTTGCCGGCAAGCCGGTGATCCTGTTCTTTTATCCGAAGGCCGACACCCCCGGCTGCACCATTGAGGCCTGCGGCTTTCGCGATACGTTCAAAAAGCTGCTGGCGGCGGGCGCCGTGGTTCTGGGCATCAGCCGCGACACACCCCGCGAGCAGGCCAAGTTCCGGGCGAAATACCACCTCCCGTACACTCTCCTTGCTGATGTAGACGAGAAAGTGTGCAAACAGTTTGATGTGTTGAAGGAAAAGAACATGTATGGGAAGAAAGTGATGGGCATCGAGCGGACGACGTTCGTGATCGGGCCGGACCGGACGCTGCTGCACATCTACCCCAAAGTGACGCCGCAGGGACACGCCGAAGAAGTTCTCAAGCTGATTGAGGGGTTGAAGCGGAGTTAGCGGAGTTAGTGGCGTTAGCGGAGTTAGCGGGGCTAGGGAGTTGGCTGTTCGTAGGTCGGCAGGTCAGAATGCGGCGCGGAGTGGGAGTTGTGGGACGCGACAGGAAAGAGCCGATGCCGGGGCGGCTACTGAAACGCGCGTTCTTTGAGGCGGCGCCGGAGCGGGTGGCTCTGCGGCTGCTGGGCAAGCTGCTGGTTTCAAGAACGAGTGCGGGCCTGGTGGCGGGGAGGATCGTCGAGGTGGAGGCGTACCTGGGACCGCACGCCCAGCCGGCTGACCGGGCGGCGCATTCGCATCGCGGGCCGACGCCGAGGAACCGGGTGCTGTTCGGTCCGGCGGGACATGCGTATGTGTACTCAATCTATGGACGCTACTTCTGCATGAATTTTTCTTGCGAGAAAGAAGGTTGGGCGGGGTCCGTGCTGCTGCGCGCGCTGGAGCCGGTGGCCGGGCTGGAACAGATGGCGCGGAATCGAGGGCTCCCACCCTTTTCGTTCGCTGCGGCGAACGAAAAAGGATGGGGCAACCCGAAGATCGAGCCCGAGACAGCGCGCGAGTTAACGGGTGGGCCGGGCCGGTTGTGCCAGGCGATGGGCCTCACACGAGAGACGCACAACGGACTCGATCTGGTCGATCCGAAATCGCCATTGCAGGTGCGGGACGACGGAATGCGAGTTACTCGGGTGCTGGTGACGCGGCGCATCGGAATCCGGCACGCGGCGGAGTTGCCGTTGCGCTTTGCGCTACAGGGAAACGAATGCGTGTCCGGGCCCCGAAAAATGGAAGGCACGCATATCTTTCTGCGCCGGGGCGGCGCGGGTAGACTGTAACCGAGAACAAACCGGGGTTTCAAGAACAGATCCCGAGAGGAAACATGCACGTGAAGCTCACTTCCCTGCTCTCACCCGCCGCCGCGGTTGCTTTGTTGACCGCGGCCGTGCTTGCCGCTACCACTGGTGTGCAAGCGACGCAAGATCAGCCGCAGGCGAGCGCGCCGGCCGCGCAAACCGCGCCCGCTCCGCCTGCTGGAGGCGCGCCGACACGAAACACGACGTCGGGGATGGCGTCAGGCGGCCGCCCGATGCGCAACTTACCTGCGCCGACCAACCTGCAGGTACTGCCGAAGGATCTCACCGGCCAACAGGTGCACGAAATCATGGAGGGTGTCGCCGGTTCGCTGGGCGTGCATTGCGACTTTTGCCACGCGGCCGACCCGAACAACATGGGACCCAATGGAAAGCCGCGGCTGAACTTCGCGGACGATTCCAAGAATGACAAGAAGATCGCGCGAATCATGTTCACCATGACACAGCAGATCAACGCGGACTATATCAGCAAGGCGTCGGCGCTCGATCCGGACGCGATGGGAATGAAGGTGACGTGCGGGACATGCCATCGCGGCCATGAGATGCCCGAGGAGTACGTGATTCCGAAGGAACAGGGACCGGGCGGGCCGCCACCGGCTGGAGGCGCACCCGCGGGTGGCGCGTCACCGGCAGCCGGGACGCCGCCACCGGCAAACTAGGTTCCTCAGCGCGCGAAGTTGAGTCTGAGGCGTCGTGCTATCCCATGTCTCTCCGCCGCGGCGGACGATACATGGGGCACCCCGTTTTCCTTCCTTCCCGGAAATGGGTCGCCGGCCATACCCGCGTCTGCGGCGAGCGGAATTACACTGGCTCGGTATGCGGCTGTTCGTAGGAATTCCGTTGGCGGATGCGGCGGCGCGCGAGCTTGCGGCGGTGGTCGCGCGGCTGCAGAGCGGCGAGAGCGCGGGGCGGGACGGCGGATTGCGCTGGACTGCGCCGGAGTCGTGGCACATCACGCTGCAGTTTCTTGGCAATGCAACGGAAGAGCAATTGGAATGCCTGAAGGCGCGGCTGAGCGAGGTTCGTGTGGCGGCCGTTCCCGTCGAACTGAGCGAACTCGGCTGCTTTGAGCGCGCGGGCGTGTTCTTTGCGGAGGTGACGGTGACTCCGCAGCTCGCTGCTCTCGAAACGATTGTGGTGGCGGCGACGAGCCAGTGCGGGTTCGTGGCGGAGACGCGGCCGTATCATCCGCATATTACGCTGGCGCGAAAGGCAGGGAACAATGCACCAAGCCACCAAGGGAACAAGAAAGCCGGGCCGCATGCGCGGGCAGAGAACATGGGCCGGAGCGGGACGTTGAGAGACTTGCTGATTCGAGCGGGCCGAGGGCCGAAGTTTTCGCGCTTCACGGCGAGAGAGTTTGTGCTTTATGAGAGCCATCCGGGCGCTGGCGGGACACGGTATGAGGCCAGGATGCGCGTGGCGCTTGGCGCCGAGTGAGGCCCGATGGCAGGCGCCAATGACTGATATACTGTAGATTCGGCAACGTGATAGCGCGTGACGCTGTGCGCGCCCCGGCGGCTCAGGCCGCGCCCGAAAACAATAGAAGATCTGGAGTTGGACGATGGCACAAATTTGCGATATCTGCGGCAAAGGGCCGCGCTTTGGCAATAACATCTCGCACGCGCACAACATCACGCGGCGGCGCTGGAACGTGAACTTGCAGGCAGTGAAGGCGATCGTGAACGGCGCGCCCAAGAAGCTGCGCGTGTGCGCGAGCTGCATCAAGAGCGGGAAAGTCGCGAAGGCGTGATTACCGCCCTATCCCGCTGAAGCGCGCGGGTAGGATCGAGCACCCATTTCTGAGGCTCAATGAACCCCGTCCCGAAAGGACGGGGTTTTGTTGTGCGCGAAATCGGTTGAGCGCAGATTGAAGCGATCCCCTCCTTGCGACTGGCCGCTGGCACTATTCGCCTTCTCGGGTAAAGGTGAGCGAGGCGGAGTTGATGCAGTAGCGGAGGCCGGTGGGACGGGGGCCATCGGGAAAGACGTGGCCGAGATGGCCGCCGCAGCGGGCGCAGGTAACTTCGACGCGCCGCATACCGTGGCTCAGGTCCTCATGCTCATCGACGGCTTTGGAGCCGGCGGGGATCATGAAGCTGGGCCAGCCGCAGCCGGAGTCGAACTTGGTGCCGCTCATGAACAGCAGCGCGCCACATGCGGCGCAGTGGTAGTTGCCGGTTTCGTGATTCTCAGTGAGAAGGCCGGTGAAGGGGCGCTCAGTGCCCTTCTCACGCAAGACATGATACTGCTGCGGCGTGAGAAGGGCTCGCCACTCGGCGTCGCCGCGGACGACTTTCTGCTCAGAATCGGTCTCGGAATGATTCAAGCTGACCTCCTGCGCTTGTGGGGTGGGCGACGGGATGCGGGGAGCCGAACGCCGATGCAGCGGAAGCCACACGGAACAGGCTCACTCTTCCATTGAAACAGATTAGCGGCAGCGCCATTCAGGCTTCGGCGACAACTTCGATTTCGACGAGCAGGTTGCGCGGCAAGCGGGAGACTTCAACCGTGGTGCGGGCGGGCAGAGTGTCGCTATCGGTTCCAAAGTACGACGCGTAAACCGCGTTCATCGCCGCGAAATCGTTCATGTCTTTGAGAAAGACGGTGGCCTTGACCACCTGGCCGAGACTGCTGCCGGCAGCCTCAAGAACGGCCTTGAGATTATCGAGGGTTCGCGCCGTCTGTTCCTTGATTCCGCTGGAGACGACCTGGCCGGTGACGGGATCCAGACCACCCTGGCCGGCGGTGAAGACGAGGTTTCCTACACGCACGCCTTGCGCATAAGGGCCGATCGCGGAAGGCGCGCCGTCGGTGGTGATATTCGAGCGAGTCATGGGTCGATTCTATGACGATAGGCGAGGGTGACTCGAAGAAAATCGTGTGCAAAGCGTAAAGAAGGTTGGAGCGCCAGACGGCGTGCCCCATGAAATGCGAAGGGGCAATTTCACAAGGAAATTGCCCCTATGCCGGCGGGATGCCCGAAGGCTCGAGCGCGAGATGCCTGTTATCCGTGAAAGGCTGCCACGAGACCACCGCCGATGGCCATGACCAGCAGCCAATAGGAGGCGTTTATGGCAAAGAGATTGACGCGGCGGTTCTCGAAAATGTGCTGCGTAAAGAGCGGTGGCGCCATGAATCCAAGCCAGCAAATGATGCCAAGCTTGGCGCCCCCCGTGAAGGTGACGGCCCCGGCCCAACCCACGACGTGCGCGATCACAAAGGTGAGAAGCAGGCAGGCGATAAACGACGCGACCATGCCGAGGGCGCCGTTCTTCGGCTTGTTGCTCTCAGAGAAGCCAACCAGAGTCAACCAGGACTTGCGGAAAATGAGACCGTACCAGAGGGCTCCCAGCAACCATTCGACCACGGCTGCAATCACGATAATCGTAATGAGGTGCTTGGTAAGGATCATCGAGAACAGAATCGCGGAGTATGTGACAGCGTGCATTCTTGAATCCTCCACTACGGGATTAGGGTTCGGCTCCCACGTACAAAAGCCCCAAGGACGTGGTTCCCCGCCGGCCAATTTGACAGGAGTCGCCGCAAACACGATGCGGCATCGAAGGAAGCGATGTCAAGGCAATTCAGGTCTCGCGCGCAGAAGTGGTAACTAACACAATTGAGTCATAGATGGGATCCAAAAGGCTTTAGCGGCGCTTGAGCGATTCAAGCTCTTCGAGGGTGCGGGGCCAATCGGAGCCGAGCAGGCGCGACAGGCTGCGGTCGGCGAGGACTTTGCCGCCCGTCTGGCAGGTGGCGCAATAGTTGGTTTCGTTGTCGGCGTAACGGATGCGCTGGATGGGGCTGCCGCAACGAGGGCAGGGCTTGCCATAGCGGCCGTGAACAGCCATTTCGGGGCGGAATGCGGTGACACCCTCAGGAAACTTCTTCCTCGCCTCGGCGACGAGGCGATCGGTCCATAAAGAAAGCGTGAAGCGAGTGGCGTCGAAGAGACGCTGCCACTCGCCGGGCGTGAGCTTGTGCGTGAGCGCGACGGGAGAGAGACGAGCTGCGTGGAGAATCTCGTCGGAGTAGGCGTTACCCACGCCGCTGACGAGGCGCGGATCGGTGAGCGCGCGCTTGAGGGTGCGGTTTTCCTGGGCGAGCGCGGCGCGGAAACCGTCGAGGTCGGTGGAAAAGATTTCGACGCCGCCGGGATCGATGTCGTGGAGGGCCTGCTCGCCGCGCAGGAGATGGAGCGAGGCGCGGCGCTTGGAGCCGGCCTCAGTGAGGGTGAGCGAGCCCGAGGGAAAGTCGAGGGCGAGGAGAGCTTGACGGCCGGAGAGTTTGGCTTGCGGCGGACGCCAGTGGAGACGGCCGGCAATCATGAGGTGAAGGACGAGCCAGAGGTCGTTCCCCGGGCTGGCGCCGGGATCGGCGCCGAGACCGATGGCGATGCGTTTGCCGATGCGGCGGAGTTCGCGGACGGTGCGGCCTTCGGCGGATTCGATTGGAGGGTTGGCGGTGCGCAGGACGAAGACGCTGTGCAGGCGAACACGTTCGAGCGGTTGGCCGAGAATGCGCGGCTCAAGCGCGGCGATGTAGGCGGCGATGTCGGGAAGCTCCGGCATTGCTATCAGGTTGCAGCGAATGAGTTGGCCAGCGCAACGAATTTCTTTCGCTGGCTTACGGCAGGATCGTGTTGTCGATGAGGCGCGTCGAGCCGATCCAGGCGGCGACGGCGAAGAGCGTGCCGGGGGCTGCGGTTTCGACGGGCTCGAGCGTGGACCAATCGACGAGGGCGATGTAGTCGATGCGGACTTCGGGCTCGGAGCCGAAGACGCCGTGTGCAGCCGCGAGGAGCATATTTGCGCGGCGCTCACCCTGGGCGACGAGCGACTCCACTTCACGGACGGCGCGGCTGAGCGTGAGAGCCTGCGCGCGCTCGGACGGGCTGAGGTACACGTTGCGCGAGCTGATTGCGAGGCCGTCGGCATCGCGGACGATGGGGCAGACTACGATTTCGGCAGCGAGCCTGAGATCGGCGACCATGCGGCGCAGAACGGCGACCTGGGCCGCGTCTTTCTGGCCAAAGAAGGCGCGATCGGGCTCGGCGGCGATGAGCAATTTGGCGACGACTGTGGCGACGCCGCGAAAGTGGCCGGGGCGGGATGGGCCGTCGAGGCGATCGCCGAGGCCGGAGACTTCGACGAAAGTGGACGCAGGGCCGTTGGGGTAAAGCTCTTCGACCGCCGGCGCGAAAAGGACATCGGCGCCTTCTCGCTCGGCAAGGGCGCAGTCGGCGTCGAAGGAGCGCGGATAGCGGGCGTAGTCCTCGTTGGGGCCGAACTGCGTGGGGTTGACGAAGAGGCTGACGGCGACGTGGGTGCAGGCGGCGCGGGCGGCGCGGATGAGCGAGGCATGGCCCGCATGGAGCGCGCCCATGGTGGGCACCAGACCGATGGTGCTGCCGGGCGCAAAGCCGGGCATGGAGCGGAGCGCACGGGACCAGCGGCGGAGGTCGGCAACCGTTCGGAAAACCTGCATCAGCTCGGCCAATCCTCGAACGCGTCGCGATTCACGACAGCCTCATCGGAATTGAAATCGGCGCCAAGGGCGGACACGCCCATTGCCTGTCGACCAGCAGCGCCCATCGCCTTATGCGCAGTCAAGTGATAGCTTTCGGCGTCGGACGGGAAGGCGCGATGTTCCACGTCTTCGCGGTAGCGCTCGATGGCGGAGCGGAAGAGCGCGGAAGCGTCGGCGTAGCGGCGGACGAATTTGGCAGGCGGCGCGAAGGTGAGATTCACGAGATCGTGGAAGACGAGAATCTGGCCATCGCAATCGGGACCGGCGCCAATTCCGATCGTCGGGACGGACAGGGCGGCAGTGATCTGCCCGGCAGCCTCGCGCGGAACACCTTCAAGCACGATGGCGCCTGCGCCGGCGCGAACGAGCGCGAAGGCATCGGCCTGAAGCTCGAGCACGGCGTCGGCGGTACGGGCCTGCACGCGATAGCCGCCGAGGCGATTGACACTTTGCGGCGTGAGGCCGAGATGGCCGATGACAGGAATCTCAGCCTCGGTAATCGCGCGGACAAGTTCGACGCGTGGGCCCTCGATCTTGACGGCTTCGGCGCCGGCCTCCTTGACAAAGCGAACGGCGTTGGCGACCGCGTCGGCGATGGCGCCGTGATAGCTGCCGAAGGGCATGTCGGCGACGACGAGTGCGCGACGGACGGCGCGGCGCACGGCGCGGGTATGGTGGAGCATCTCGTCGACAGTGACGGCGAGCGTGTTTCCGTGGCCGAGGACGACCATGGCGAGCGAATCGCCGACAAGGATGAGGTCGACACCGGCCTCGTCGACGAGACGCGCTGTGGGGTAGTCGTATGCGGTGAGCGCGGAGATGGGCTTGCCCTGGCGCTTCATTTCGCCGAGGGCAGGCATGGTGACTTTGGGAAGAGGAGCGCCGGACGGCGGGAAAGGCGCGCCCGCGGGAGATTGGTTGATGCTCATGATGGACTCCAGTGCCGCTCCGAAGACTCAGGATGCGACCCGAACAAGTCCAGTATACGCCGGAGATTCCCGATGGATAGGGCTGCAAACATGTTCTTCCAAAGTGCTATAAGGATGAGAGCGGGCAGCGAGCGCGAATCCGAGCCGCCTCGAAATTGCCCGGCGCCGCGGAGGAAAGAATGGCCTACGATCTGGCGATCGTGCTGCCCACGTTCAACGAGAGCGGGAATGTGGGTCCGATTGTCGATCGCCTGGAGAAGGCGCTCAAGGGCATCCGCTACGAAGTGATTTTTGTGGACGATGACTCGCCCGACGGCACTGCCGATGTGGTGCGGCGGCTGGCGGAGAGGCATGACAACGTGCGCGTGCTGCAACGGATCGGCAGACGGGGGCTGGCGTCAGCGTGCATTGAGGGGATTCTGGGCGCCGCAGCACTTTATGTAGCGGTGATGGATGCGGACATGCAGCACGATGAGGCCGTGCTGCCGGAGATGCTGCGCCGGATTCGCGAAGAAAATCTCGATCTGGTTGTGGGCTCGCGCAACATGGCCGGCGGCAGCATGGGCGAGTTTACCAGGTGGCGCGTGAAATTGAGTCAACTGGGCAAGCGGCTGAGCCTGATGGGCGCCGAACACGAGCTCAGCGATCCCATGAGCGGGTTCTTCTTGGTGCGCGTGTCGACCTTCGAGAGGTTTGCTCACCGGCTTTCGGGGATTGGCTTCAAGATTCTGCTGGACATCGTGCTTTCGGCGGGGCCAGGGCTGCGCATCGGCGAGGTGCCCTATCGCTTCAGGCAGCGTGAGCATGGCGAGAGCAAGCTCGACATGCTGGTGGGGCTGGAGTACTTCGAGCTGCTGGTGGACAAGCACCTCGGCAACGTGGTGAATGTCCGCTTTGTGCTGTTCGGGATGGTGGGCGCGCTGGGCGTTGGAGTGCACCTGCTGATTTTGAGCGCGCTGCTCAAGCTTGCGGGGCTGAGCTTCGCCACGGGTCAGGCGATTACTACATTTATCGTGATGATTCTGAATTTTGTTTTGAATAACTCCGTGACCTACCGCGATCGGCGGCTGCGCGGATGGAGGTTTTGGAGCGGCCTGATCACGTTCTGCCTGGCCTGCGGATTGGGCGTGGCGGCGAACGTGGCCATCGCGAATGAGGCGTTCCGCCGTGGGGTTCCATGGGTGCTGGCGGCAGTGACGGGCCTGCTGTTCACCGCGGTCTGGAACTACGGCGTGACGTCGATGACGACGTGGAGGCAAGAGCGGCGCTCGAGCGAAAAGCGCGCCCGGCAGCGGATGGAAGCGGGCGCATTGCAGGCTGGCCGGCGGGGCGACAAGGAGATTCCGGCAAAGACGATGTGAACTAGGACGGCGCTGCGAGTGGCTTTGCGGGTTGCTCGGCTGCGCCGCGACGCGCCATACTGACAGAATGATTTCTCCCATTGCGACTGGAGTTTATGCAGGGCTGGGCGCGGCCGCGTGCGCCGGCGTGGCGTGGGGAGCGTACACCTACGCTTCCATGTGGCCGGGTTCGCGGCTTTTCGGCGAGGGGCTCACTGCGCCGGAGCGGCCGGGCGAGCTGGCGCTGACCTTCGACGACGGGCCCAATGCCACGTGGACGCCGAAGCTGCTGGACGTTCTGGCGAGCCATAAATTGCACGCGACGTTCTTTCTGGTGGGCGTGCGCGCGAAAGCGCTGCCGAAACTTGTGCAGCGCGCAGTGGCGGCCGGACATGTGATCGGAAATCACTCCTGGGACCACCCCAACCTGGCGCGGAGTTCTTCGGACGTTATTCGAGAAGAATTGAGGCGCACGCAGGACACGCTGGAGCAGATCACCGGTAAGGCGGTGAAGTTTTTCCGGCCGCCTTACGGAGGGCGGCGGCGGGCAGTGTTTCACATCGCGCGCGAGATGGGCCTGAAACTGGTGCTGTGGAACGCGATGACCTCGGATTGGAGCGATCCTTCAGCGGACCGGATCGCGTACAAGTTGGCGGTAAGGATCGACGGGCTGCGGCAGAGGGGCCGCGCAGCGAACATCGTGCTGCACGATGGCGGTCACGGCGACCCGGCGGCGAATCGCGCGGCGTCAGTGGCCGCGGCGGAGCAGCTCATTGAACGGTATAAAGGGACGCACCATTTTGTGACGCTGGATGCGTGGGGCTGAGCGCCTTATGGTGAGGGCGGCTTATCGAAGGCCGCGATGGCTGCCTCCAGTTCTTTCCGCAGACCCGGGATATCGCGTTCGATCACCTTCCAGACGACATCCAGGTCGATGACGAAATACCCATGGGAAAGCTGATTTCGCATCGCGTAAATCGCGGTAAAGGGGATGCCAGGAAACTTTGCGGTTGCATCGGGAAACGCACCGAGAAGGTTTCTGGAAGCCTCGCCAAGAATCTCGACATTGCGGACTACGCCGTCCTGCTAAAGCCGGTCGGAAAGGAAATCGCTGGCGCTCTTGCCGCGTGTGTAGGTCTCGATCTGGTTCACCGCATCAAGCATGTGACCCAGATAATCGCTCGCTCTGAGTGGGTGGAGGGTCATACCGGCACGGCTTCGGCCAAGACCTTGTCACGGAAGGATGTTGGAAGGAACTTGGGTGTCCGCACGTCTACTTTGATCCCTACCGCGGCTTCCAGATCAACTTGAAGTTTGGCAAGCTCAAGGAGGCTGGTTTCCGGCGAGGGATCGACAAGGAGATCGAGGTCGCTGCCGTCGGCATCGTCGCCGTGTACGACGGAGCCGAAAAGGCGCGGGTTTGCCATGCCGGAGTCCAATACCATTCGGCGGATCGCATCACGGTGCTCAGGCAAAACCTCTGAGGGCCTCATGGAAATGATTTTAGCGCAGAATTTAACTCTTCCGATGTCCCAAAACAGAGTCACGGGAGAGCGTAGTTCTCGCGGAGTGTCGCGAAGGCCGCGCGGGCGGCGGCGATGGTGGCCTGGACTTCAGCGTCACCGTGTGCGGCAGAGATAAATGCGGCTTCGAATTGCGAAGGCGGGAGCCAGATGCCTTGATCTAACATGGCGCGGTGGAAGCGGCCGAAGGCGGCGGTGTTGCTGCGGGCGGCGCAGGCGTAGTTGGTGACGGGGCCTTTTGTGAAGAACCATGTCCACATGGAGCCGACGCGGTTGGTGGTGAGCGGTATGCCGGCGCGAGCGGCTTCGGCGGCGACGCCGTCGGCGACAGCTTTGGAGGTAGCTTCAAGGCGCGGGTAAACTTCACCGGCATGATCTTGTAAATAGCTGATGGTGGCGAGGCCGGCGGCCATGGCGAGCGGATTGCCGCTGAGCGTTCCGGCTTGATAGACAGGCCCCAGAGGCGAGACCAAATCCATAAAAACGCGCTTGCCGCCGAAGACGCCGACGGGAAGGCCTCCGCCGACGATTTTTCCGAGAGTGATGAGATCGGGATCGAGCGAGTAGAGCTGGCAGGCGCCGCCGAGGGCGACACGAAAGCCAGTCATGACTTCATCCACGATGAACAGCGCGCCGTGGCTTGCGGTGAGCTTGCGCAGAGCAGATAAAAAGCCGGGCGCGGGTGGAATGCAGCCCGCGTTGCCGACGATGGGCTCAACGATGACCGCGGCGATGGCTTTGGGGTGAGCGGCGAAAGCGGCTTTGACAGCTTTGAGGTCGTTGTAGGGCAAGGCGAGGGTGAGACGGGCAATTTCTTTCGGCACGCCTGCCGAGCCGGGGATGCCGAATGTGGCCACGCCGGAGCCGGCTTTGACGAGAAGGCCGTCGGCGTGGCCGTGATAGCAGCCCTCGAATTTAACGATGAGCTTGCGGCCGGTGACGGCGCGGGCCAGGCGGATGGCCGACATGGTGGCTTCAGTGCCGGAGCTGACGAAGCGCATCTTTTCGATCGCGGGATAGCAGGCCACGATGCGCTCGGCGAGATCGGCCTCGGCGGCGGTGGATGCGCCGAAGCTGGCGGAGTTGCGCGCGGCGCGCTCGATGGCCTCGACGACAGGCGGAAAGGCGTGGCCGAGAATCATCGGACCCCATGAGCCGAAGTAGTCGATATAGCGATTGCCGTCGGCGTCATAGAGGTATGCGCCCTCGGCGCGATCGATGAAGGGCGGCGAGCCGCCGACGGCGCGGAAGGCCCGGACGGGCGAGTTAACCCCGCCTGGAAACAGGCGCTCGGCGCGCGCCTGGAGTTGGCGAGAGCGGGTACGTGCGAAGGGAGCCACGGTCTCAGTATATTGGAGGCTATCTCTTCATCTCTTTGTCGAGAATCGCCGCGAAGTCATCCCAACTCTTTGTAAACCTGTTTACGCGGTGGCCCTCTGGGCGCCATTCCACGCTGCCCCTGCCCAGGGCCAGCGTCCCAAGCAGTCTCTCGCCTCTTCTCACGTGGATTTCGAGAGAGTTCTTGCTTCCCCGCTTTGTCAACTCCACGCTCGGTGCCTGAGAAACGTAAACTCTCGTTCTCGTCTGAAGCTGGGTTTTGGCTGCCATGGATTTCCTGGCTACCTCCCCGCTGGGATAATACTCGTCGCCCTCATCGGAGGCCAGTCCCAGATCAGTTCGAGCCTCCGATGCTCCAGAAACCGCTCATCGGCGATCTGATCGAGCGTAAGGATGCGGTTGAGGATGGGATGGGTCATCGTTGGTTCTCCAACTGAAAGATGTGGTCGGTGGGACACGAAAAGATGCGGGCGAAAATGAGGGCCAGCTCGAGCGAGGGCACATAGCGGTTGCGTTCGATGGAGTTGATGCTCTGGCGGGAGACGCCTGCGGCCTGGGCCAGTTGCTCCTGGGTCCAGCCGAGGGCGATGCGAAGCTCCTTAACGCGGTTTGTGATGGTCTGGGCCATGTAAAGCTGACTTTCCAGTCCAAGGTAGCCCGATTTGGTTTGGATGTCAAGCCGACTCGACATTGTGCCTTTGGCAAACCCAAATTTGCCTAAGTTGCACCCATTCTGCGCCTTGTAAAGTCAGATTTCTTGCGCCATCTATTGCATTAGCGCACTGTTAGAGGGAGAATCCATATAGCAGCAGCCGCAGATGCAAAAGCGGCGCTCCTAAGAGTAGGAGCGCCGTTAGAGGTACTAGATATTGTGGTCCTTAGACGGGTACCACCTCCATCATAGCCTCCTTTGCCAATCTGTCAAGCGCAACGAATCGCCCCGGTACGCCGGGGACGGTACTCCATCCTCGCTATTCAGGGTTTGGGGTCATTTTGAAAGGAAAGGAGGCAAAGCCATATGCCATTCAAAGAGGGACCATTCACCTTCGACAAGGCGACCGCCGCTACTCGGCGTAACGACGGTTTCTGCGTCTACGGTCTATGGGGTCGTCGCGGGATCGAGTATGTGGGTAAGTCCACGACTCTGAAGGATCGTTTGACCTATTGGGTAAACAATCCGCCAGGGCCAGGACTCACCCACTTCTACGCGGAAGCGCTCGGGAATGAAGCTCAAATGACTGCTCGCGAAGAAGAGCTAATCAAAGAGTTCAAACCCGCTCTCAACACGCTCCTCAAGTGACCGGCAGGTTCCGTCCAAACCGCCAGTCGCCCGGTCGAAGAATAGTTTAAGGCTGCCGATGTGGAGCACGGAATAGCGAGCGCCAGTTGACAGATAGACTGTTTGATCTGAGATCGAGTCAACGTACTCAAACTCCCTGATTTTGGCTGGGCGGTGAGCAGCATTCATTGCCCAGCCAATTAGGTTTTGAGCTGCTCGTTTCGCGCGCCCCCAATTTGGGACGGTCCGAAGATGAGCTGTTGAATCCATGGCCAGAATCCTAACACATCGCCGAAGTCCGTCAGGTACGACTTACGTGAGAGGAAGCTAATCCAGACTTAGCCGTCTTGGTTCTTCGACGCTGTTTCTGAGGTCTGCGTTGCTTCTCCGGTGGTTTCACCTTGAGCACGTCCCTCATTACTTCCTCGAATGGGAGGGGAATCGCTGGAAGCGGTTTGGAGTTTGGGGTTTGACGCGGCCCCCTTCGTCTGTCCGTCATCTTGTTTGACTCCTTGTTTGATCGAGACAACATTTGCTCCTTCCTCGGCGTCCGCAAATGGCAGGAGTTGGCTTTCTCCTCGGACCTCCACCATCGGAGTGAGCTCAAAGTCCGCATCGGGGGACGGGAACTGGTTAAGGTTCAGCTCATATTGCTCTGCGGACGGTCTAACAATCCTTAGCGGATGTCCTCCAGCGTTCCCATCTAGTTTCAACAGTCCGCATCTCTTGTAGCGTTTATTACGCGGTTTATTCGCCTCGTCAGCTCCGTCAAATGTGTGGAATTCAGCGGCACTGTAATGGATAGCTGTCGCGAGATGAATCGCATCCGGCGTCAGAAGTTCAAAATCAGCATTAAGGTAAAAATCCATCAGTTCGCTTGTGAGCTTCGCTATTTGCAGGTCAAGGTTCTGCGGGACCACATTGCTCCTGCGAAGTAAACTGTCATATTTCTTCATCGCCTCAGCAGAAGTTTTGCTATAAAGAATCTCGGCCCGCGTAAGAGCCGAAGTAATCAGGATCACCTCTGCGCGTTCGACAAGGGATGCAATCTTGCCTAATCCTTCCATATCTCCGGCGGGACGTTTCTCGTCATTCATCCACGCAAGAAAAACGCACGTATCCCAGTAGACGATGTGATCCTTACCAGTTGGCATGTCGCAGCGAGCGCACAAAATCTTCCGCGCTCATACCCTCCGTAGAATTTGGGGATACGCCCCTTAGGTCGTGAAGAGACGGCAGGTCCTTGTCCTGTTCGTGTATGTCGATCGCTTTGGCGTCGATCGCGTATGGGAATTTATCCATCTGCTTGTATCTCAAACGTCCTTCGATTGTGACGTAGTTATCGAGAGCGCGCTTCACTTGCTCCTTAAGATTGGGCCCGAACTGACACGAGATTCTTTTCGCTCCGACCGTGGGAAAGATGAAGAATTTTAGAGTTTTGTGGAAGTTCAATGCCTCAAGCTTGCCAGAGATGGAACCGAACGAATAAGTGTCAGGCCCAATAATCTGTTCGACGCGCTCCGAAAAAACTCCGTCGATTGGTATCACCTTTTTCGGAGTTTCTACCAATTCAACCCGTTCAATTCGGTTCGTCGAGGATAGATATTTGTACGATTCCATCAGGGCTAAATTCGCTCCAACGGGCGCTTCGCGCTTATTCCGAACCCTGCGCACGCCATCGATAAAGTTCTTCCGCACAGCCTTCGCGCTCACCGGTGCAGACGGAGGGGCAACCGGCTCAAGTACGACCGTGGCAGGACTCTTGTGCGTCAGATCCACTATTCGGTAATAAATGTATGCAGAATTTCTTCCCGATAAGATGCGTTCGGTCTGTCGAAGCGCTTCGCTGAAAGCTTCGAGTTGATCGATAAACTCCGAAAGGCGAACGTGACCCCCATCTTTTTCCGAACCCATCAATCTGATGGTGATTAAGTCTCTAGCCATCGGACCGACCTCCTGATACACTGAGATCGGGACGTTTGCCGAGAACGCCCTTAGCGCCGCTCACAAGATTACGATTTGCGAAGAGGCTTGCTGCCAGGCAAGCCTCTCGCGGTCTTAGACCCCTTGAAATACCGCTCCTTTCGACTCAATTCGGCTGGCGTGAGTCCCGCAGCATCAACCGCTTTCCCGTTGTGCTCTTCAGCGCATGCACGGTCCTCATGGAGTCCGTCTCTTTCCGGGAATTGTACCGGAAATCGAATTCCGTAAGGTATCTGTGCAAGTGCTGCTGGCCGACATGATGGTATACCCCATTGATGCCGCGCTTCAATAACCCAAAGAATCCCTCGACACTGTTTGTCGTGATGCACACTCCGTCCTCATAGCGGGCATATTCTCCAGCGTAGTGATTCACCCGATCATGCTTGCGAGGTTTTAGCGCCCCGACCAGCGCGTTAGCGCTATCCGTCATCACGTGCGCATCTTCAGCGACCATCTGCTCCACGATAGGCTTTAGATTCTCTGCGGTCACGCGCTGTACGTGCAAAGACTGCACACGTCCGCCACGCTGCAAGACGGAAACCACGGAAGCCTTGTTTGCCACTCGATTGCGCCGATTCTCTTGCGCTTCTTCCCTTGTGCGGCCCTTGCGGAGCTTTCCTCCAATCCAAGTGTCGTCAATTTCGATGATCCCTTCGAGCTTCGATGACAACGGTTCCTGGGTCATCGTGTAGCGAATCCGATGAGCCATGAACCATGCACTCCTGTACGTCACTTTGAGCATTCGGTGAAGCTGGTGGGCGCTCATGCCTTTCTTGCTAGAGCACAGAAGGTTATAAGCCAAGAGCCACTTGCTCAAGGGAATATGGGAATCTGCGAAGATCGTTCCAACGGTCACGGTAAACTGCTCACGGCATCCGCCACACTTCCAGACTCCATTACGGACGTGCTGATCCTTTTGGGAAGGTCTGGGCGTCAAGCGGTAGGCGTTATCGACCACGCCGCAATGCGGACAAACCGGCCCATCCGGCCAGCGGAGCTTTTCCAAGTATTCCCGCGCCGCATCCTCATTGCTAAAGTGTTGAGCCAGTTCAATTAGGTTGATTTCACCGTTTTCCATAACAAAACAATACTCTTTAAGCTATGGGTTTGTCAAGTATATAATGTCGAGCCGACTTTCTATTTTTTCTGGACGAGAATCTGGCGGAGCCGAGGGCGGGACGGCGAGAGCAGAGGCCGCATGGTGTGTTGATTTGTGGGAAATGGGTTCGATGAATGCTGCTAGAATTCTGCTTTCCGGCTCATCCGCGCGGAAGCAATCCGCCGAAGCAATTCATTGACAAGAAAGCCTGCGCCGTGGCTCAAGAGATCGCACCGAAAACCGTTACTTACGCCGACGCCGGGGTAGACCTGCGCAGTGGCGACCACGCCAAGGAGCGCATCAAGTACCTGGCGCAAAAGACCTTTAATCGCAATGTATTGGGCGGGATTGGGAGCTTCGGCGCGCTCTACCGGCTCGACATGCAGCGGTGGAAGAACCCCATCCTGGTGAGCTCGGCAGACGGTGTGGGGACCAAGCTGAAGGTGGCCTTTCAACTGGGTCTGCACCAGACCGTGGGCGCGGATCTTGTGAATCATTGCGTGAACGACATTGCGGTGCAGGGGGCGACACCGCTGTTCTTCCTGGATTACCTGGCGACGGGCAAGCTGGACGAAGACGTGGTGGAGAGCGTGGTGAGCGGGCTGGCCGATGCCTGCAAGGCCAATGGGTGCGTGCTGATCGGCGGCGAGACGGCGCAGATGCCGGGGTTCTACGCCGACGGCGAGTACGACCTGGCGGGATTTATTGTGGGCGCGGTGGACCGCGACAAGATGGTGACGGGCGCGGGCATCAAGCCTGGCGACGTGCTGATCGGGCTGCCCTCGACGGGCCTGCACACAAACGGCTACTCGCTGGCGCGCAAGCTGCTGTTCGAGGTGGCCGGCTACAAGGCAACGCAATACGTGACGGCGATCAAGGAGAAGGCCGGCGCGGCCCTGCTGCGGACGCACCGCAGTTATCTGCACGTGATCCAGAAGCTGGTGACCGCAGGGCTGACCACGGGCATGGCGCACATTACCGGCGGCGGCATCACGGAGAACCTGCCGCGCATCCTGCCCAAAGGCGTGACGGCGCAGGTGGAGATTGGATCGTGGCCGGTGCTGCCCATCTTCGAGCACCTGCGGGAGCTGGGGAACATTCCGCAGGAGGAGATGATGCGGACGTTCAACATGGGCATCGGGCTGATTGCGGCGATTCCGGCGGCGAAGTTTACGCGCGCCAAGAACCTGCTGGACCGATCAGAAGAGAAGTTCTACGTGATTGGCCGCGTGGTAAAGGGCGAGCGCCGGGTACAGTACACGTGAGCGAGGCTGAGGCGGGTGGGAGGATGACGGTCCGCCTGGGTATTTTGCTCTCAGGCCGGGGATCGAATTTCCTGGCGATTGCCGAGTCGATTCGCGCAGGACGGCTGAAGGGCGCGGAGATCGCGGTGGTGATCTCGAATGTCGCCGCCGCCCCTGGATTGGCCAAAGCGCGCGAGATGGGTCTTCACACGACGGTCCTCGTTTCCCGGGGCCGCAAGCGCGAACAGCACGACGCCGATGTGATTGCGTGCCTGCGCGCGCACGGTGTTGAGCTGGTTTGCCTGGCCGGCTACATGCGGCTGCTGTCGCCCGAGTTCGTGGCCGCGTTTCCGAATCGCATCCTCAATATTCATCCGTCGCTGCTGCCGGCATTCCCGGGACTCGAGGCGCAGGAGCAAGCGTTCGCCTACGGCGCCAAGGTGACAGGCTGCACAGTTCACTTTGTCGATGAGGAACTCGATCACGGCGCAATCGTGGTGCAGCGTGCGGTTCCGGTACTCGAGACGGACGATGAACACTCGCTCGCGGAACGAATTCTGAAAGAAGAGCACCTGGCTTATACACAAGCCATCGCGCGCGTGGTGAGCGGAGAGTACGAGGTGCGCGGGCGCAGATACGTGAAGAAGCAGGGGACAGGACGAGCTTCTAGCTACTAGCTTCTAGCTCCTAGCTTGAATGCGGCGGCTGGGAGGGATTCTCGCTCCAGGAAAATGCTTGTCAAGGGGGTCGGCGCGCAACTTTGTTGTAAGTCCGTTATTCTTCAGCGACTCGCAGCTATGCGAAGTTTGCCGGTAATTTGCCCTAAAAAGCATAACCTTAAAAATAATCAGACAAAGGACGGAAATACCGAGCCGGGCGAATGAGTACGCTCTCCCGACGCGGCTCTCCAGCGCCCGTGCGCCTGCTCCGAGTTGAGCGGGAACACTGACGGGGCTGCTGGTGAACTGCGTGTGCGGATGGCGCCGGGGCGCGGAACCGCTTTCGTCTGCAAGGAGCAGCTCTCGACCCGACGCCGGGCCGGAACCACGGAGACGTTCGGGGCGAAGGGAGCTGCTTTTATGCCATGCGCACGGCCGGATTGCGACTGCTTGAGCGGATCGCACCGGCCAGGCGCAGGAAAAACAGAGACGCAAATTTACCGATTCAAATGAAACCCGCACGCCGCGCTAGAGCGGCACGGAGGAGTGTTGACCAATGAACTTCAAAAACATCTGGAATCATCCGAAGACGTCGGCGGCGGGGCTGCTCATTGCAGTCGCGAGCGTTGCCGGAGTGTTGTCGCAGCAGGGCGTTTCGCTGGGCAAAGTGGGAACCGGAACCGTGGTGTCGCTGGCAAGCGCGCTGGCCACGGCGCTGCTGGGACTGATGGCGAAGGATCCTGAAACAGGGAGCGAGGGAGTAAGCGGGCAAGGGAGCACGGCGAGGCTCGGAGCGTGGATGCTGATTGCACTTCTGATCCCACTGCCGTGGATGCAGGGCTGCACGGCCACAGGCGTGGCCGAGAACATCGTGAACTGGACGCCGGCCTTGCAAAGTGCTGTGGTTACGGTGGACTCGACGGCGGCGCTGCTGGCGCCTGCCGACGCGCCGATCTTCACTGCGGCAACGGTGGGATTCGACGCGGCCAGCAATTTGCTCGTGGCGCAGGCGAAGGCGTACCTGGCCAATCCCTCGGGTAGCGCGCTGGCGCAACTGCAGAACCAGATCGTGACGTTGCAGCAGCAGGTGAACACGGCACTGTTGCAGGCGGCGAAGATTGTGGATCAAAAGAGCCAGCAACATGCGCTGGCGGCCATTCAGGGAGTGGGCACAATTGTGGTCGCAATTCTTGCGCTGGTGCAATCGATCTCAAGCAAGGCGCAGGTGGCGCAGATGGCGGCCGACTGCGGCGTGAAGTTGGCCGCGGTTGAGCCGTATTTGAATGAGAACCGCGCGGCGGAGATCGTGGCCGTGCACTACGGCGAGCCGGTTGAAACGGCTCGTGTGCAGGTAGCGCAGGTGCAGCAAGCGGAGATGAATGCCGGTTTCTGAAGTGCAGTTGTCAGCGGGCAGAAAATAGCCGGTCGGGCAAACCCAGGTTCCGGGGCCGGGACTTGGGGCACCCGGCTGGCTCAGAAAGCTTTAATCCTGCCCATTCTCCAGCCGGCCCCTCGCGTGCTTCCGGAGTCTCAGAGGCTTGACACTGATGTACTGGCTTGATACAAGGGCTTATTCTTCTTTTGAAGGGAAAGCGCCCATGACGCTGTTGGTTGGTCTCCGCGGCCACGATGGATTGGTCGTCGCAGCAGATAGTCGTGGAACGTTCGGGGACCCGCGTGGGCTCACCGCGCAGAATGACTCACAAAAGAAGCTCTACATCACCTCGAAATATTCAGCCGTGCTCTTGGCCGGATCGGGAGAGTTGGGCGCGTCCCTGATGGAAGCGGTACTCAAGGAAATCCAGGGGTCTGAAGGCGTAACACCGATCATGGAAAAAACGAGGCTGGTTCTTCGGCAGAAATACGCCGAAATGTTCTCCGGCTTTGCGATACAGCAGCTGCCGGGGCTTACGATTCCTGTGCGGCCGGATGTGCAGTTACTTTTGGCAGGGTATGACCTAGACCCGTCCGGAAAGCCAACAGAACAAAGGATTTTTCAGCTTCTAAGCCAACTCGACTTTGCTCCAATGCTTCATAACTACGGGTTCGGGCTGGTTGGCGTGGCGCAATATGCCCTATACTTGTTGAACAGGCTTTATGAGAACGGCTCAAGTATTGAGCATCTTAAGGCCTTGGCGGCCTACGTAATCTCCGAGACGGCGAGCCAGGACGGCAAGGTAGGCGGAAAAATTCGACTGGCAACCATCACCCCGAAGGATGGTGCTGTCGAGCTCAGTGAGCTAGACATCGAGCGCATCATTGTTGAGAATTCGATCCGCAATTCTTCCCTGAAAGATTCATTCTTCAAAATCGGTGAGAAAAAGAAATGAACCAGCCAGAAGACATCGTCGTCGTGAATGGGCCAACCGTGGATGTTTACCGGCCCGAGTCGGAGTCTCCGCGAGAGTATTCGCCTAGCATCGTGTATTCGGTGCAGTTGTCGGACGGATCGATTGTGACCTCGCCTGATAGATTCCCCACGGAATGCCGATAGCCCACTTTGATGACCCAGCGTCACGTTTATGTGCGTAAGTGCGTGCCGATTCGCCCGGAGCGATTTCGCAGGTTCTCAAGACCTCGGTAAGTTTACGTGTTCGCGTCCCGCGCTTCTCCCAGAATCAATTTGAGAGTCATCTGTTTCTTGCCGCGCACGATGGTCACGCTGACGGTATCGCCAGCCTGGTGCTTGTCCATGATGGCGCTGATGTCCTGCGGATCGGTGATCTGCTGGCCGTCGATGGCGACGATGAGGTCGCCGCCGAGCAAAATGGGCGTGTTGCCCACATAGGCCTGCTCATTGCCGCCGCGCAGGCCGGCCCGCTCGGCTGCTCCGCCGGGAACGACGCGCTGGATAAGGACGCCGGAGTCAGCGGCGAGGCCCATCTGCGAGGCGAGGTCGGGGCCGATGGCGTAGGAAACAATGCCCAGCGAGGGCCGCTTGACGCGTCCGTAGCGGATGAGGTCGGCGAGCACGGCCTTGGCGGTGTTGATGGGGATGGCGAAGCCGATGCCGGAGCTCTGGTCGGCGCCGTTGGAGGCGATCATGGTGTTGATGCCGATGACCTCGCCCGAGGAGTTAAGCAGCGGGCCGCCGGAGTTGCCCGGATTGATGGCCGCATCGGTCTGGATGGCGTCTTCAATGGGCGCGCCATCCGCATTGCGAATCGAGCGGATGGAGCTGATGATGCCCCTCGTCATGGTGCCGCTGAGGCCGAAGGGATTGCCAATGGCGTAGACCTTCTGGCCGACGTTGAGCTGCGAGGAGTCAGCGAGCGTAACGGGCTGCAGGTCGGGCGCGTCGATCTGGAGCAGCGCAAGGTCGTGAACTTTATCGACGCCCACGACACGCGCCGGGTAGCGGCGCTTGTTCGAGAGCATGACCTCGATGCCTCGATTGGCGCCATCGACGACGTGAAAGTTGGTGAGGATGTGGCCGGCTTTATCGAGGATGAAGCCCGAGCCCTGGCCCTGCTGCGGCACCGTTCCATAAAAGAAGTCGAAGACCAGCGTGGTGGACGTGATGTTGACCACCGAGGGCAGGACTTTTTTATAGATGGCGATATTGTTCTGCTCTTCGGCGTCGTAGGCAGGCGCGGCGTGAGCCTCAGTGAGCTCGAGCGGCGAGTTGGAGCCATCGGACCCGATGAGCGTGGGACGGCTCCAGGGAAAACCGGGCTGGAAATGGGTGGTAACGAACCAGAATCCGCCCAACAAAAGCAAAGTTATGATGAGAATCCGGGTCAGTTTCATAGTTGGTCGACCTGAAAGACCCTCCTGATTTTGGGTCTGTTAACACTACTGGGGTGGATGGCGTTGCCGGCGAAAATCCGGTCAGACGAGGCCGAGCCCGAAGGCTTTGGCGGCTCCAAGGCCGATGGCGAGAACGAAGTATGACCGCATTTTCGCCTCAACCCGAAGGGACGGGGCCAGTTTTTCCGATTTCGTTGTCGTTCGTCGCTAGCAGACACCCGGTATGCGTCGCTCCTCTCTTCTAGAACTCAAAAAAACTGGCTCCCGTCGCCACCATCCCAGTAGTGTTAGCAGACCCTAATTACGGATGCGGCGAGGCAGAGTTCCATTCAGTGGGCCGCAGTCGCTCTTCTTATTGTAGTGACAACTTCTGCCCAGGTTTGTTGCTCTCGGCCTGAAGACGCGGCCACAGGGCCTGGACCTGAGCGCGGAGGGCGGCAATATCGCCCGAATTATCAAGGACATAATCGGCCTGGGCAGCTTTTTCGGCGTCGGGAACCTGATGCAAAAGGCGGTTGCGGGCATCGGCTTTGATGGCGTCAAGGTTGGACCCCGCTGCGCTGCCAGACGATAAGACGCGGGCGGCGTAGCGAGCGATTTTGAGATCGTCGGGCGCAATCACCACGATGATGCGATCGATGCGGCGGCGCCAGTCGGCCAGAACACTTTCCTTTTCGCCGCGAGCACGGGCGTCGCGAGCGACTTCAAAGATCAGCGCCGATTCGAGGACGGCGATGGCGGCGGGGTCGCGAGCGAAGACGTCTTCCATCCAGCGGCGTTGCGCCTCAATCACAGGCGGATGCACGAAGGCGTTCAGCTCCTGCAGGCGGCCATGGCGAAAGGCGAGATCGGCGAGGCGGGCGCGGTTGAGATGGCCGTCGGGGTTCACGACCTCGCGGCCGAAGTGAGCGACGATTTTGTCGTAGGCTTCGTGGCCGGGCTCCATGAGCGCGCGGCCGAGGGCGTCGGCCTCGATAACCTGAGCACCGAGCTCGCGCAGCGTGGCTGCGACGGTGCTTTTGCCGCTGCCGAGGCCGCCGGTGAGGCCAACGCGGAGCACGGACTACAGCCCCCGCCGCGGCAATTCACGTCTCATGAGGGCGGCGCGCACGGTGTTGGACATCAGCATTGCAATGGTAAGCAGGCCCACGCCGCCGGGCACGGGCGTGTAGGCGCCGGCAAGCTCGAAGGCCCTGGGATCGATGTCGCCGACGATGGTTGAGCCGCGCTTGGCGAAGGCAGCTTCGCGTTTGGCGTCGCCCTTGAAGAAGCGGTCGAACTCCTCGCGCGTGGTGAGGCGGTTGATGCCAACGTCGATGAGCGTTGCGCCGGGGGTGACCATCTCCGGCGTGATGAAGCCGGGACGGCCGATGGCGGCAACGAGAATGTCGGCCTGACGGGTGATCGCAGGCAGGTTGCGGGTCTTCGAGTGGCAAATCGTCACGGTTGCATTCTGGTGGAGCAGGAGCATGGCGACGGGCTTGCCGACAATGTCGCTGCGGCCGACGACGACGGCGTGCTGGCCGGCGATGGGAATGCTGCTGCGCTTAAGAATCTCGATGACGCCGGCGGGCGTGCAGGGCGCGAGCGCCGGGCGGCCGGCGAGCAGGCGGCCCGCATTGACAGGATTAAAGCCGTCCACGTCTTTCGCGGGGTCAACTGCATCGAGGAGGGCCTTCGAGTCGACTTGCGGTGGAAGGGGCAACTGAATCAGGATGCCGTCGATGTCGTCGCGCGCATTGAGGGCGGCGACGAGGGAGAGCATCTCTTCGGTCGTGACGGTGGCGGGCGGGGTGATGAGATCGCTGTATATTCCAAGCTCGGCGCAGGCCTGGACCTTGCTGCGAACGTAGATTTGCGAGGCAGCCACGTCGCCGACGAGCACGGCGGCGAGTCCCGGCTTGATGCCGCGGGCGGCGAGCGCGCGGACCTCTTCGGCCACTTCCTGCTTGATGGCTGCGGCAATGGCCGCGCCGTCGAGAATCTTTGCCATTCTTTGCTCCAAAGTTCATGGTATCGCTTCGGTTTGGGCCCGCGGCGCTTGCCGGCCGGGAGCGTGTGCAGCAACTGTTGAGGGGTGAAGCGAACCTCTGCGATCCATCCCTGAGCATGCACGGCGTCACATCGACTTGTGAGCTATCTCACATACAGCGAGGCGCTCGTTCCCTAAGGTCAGATGTGTCGGAAGTGTGCCAGATCACACGACGGATCACATCCCGCTTCCGGCAGCGGCTGTACGGAGAGAGCGCTCGATGAGCGGTTTGAAGGATGCAGGACATCTTTTCCGGTTTGCGGGGCTTTTCGTTCTCGCATTTCTGGTGTTTCTGGTGGTGCGCTCCTACGTGGTGCCCAAAAGCTTTGGGGAGTATGGGCACTATCGCGGAGCAGCGATCGGCGAGATTGCGGCGCGCCCGGTAAAGTTTGCGGGGCACCAGACTTGCGAGACCTGCCACACGGATATTGCCGACACCAAGACGAAGGGCACGCACGCGCACGTGAACTGCGAGGCTTGCCACGGGGCGCTTGCGGCGCATGCCGACGATCCCACGACCGTGACGCCGGTGAAGCCAGACACAGCGGTGCTGTGCGCGCGCTGCCATACGGCGAGCGCAGCCAAGCCGGTAGGCTTTCCGCAAGTGGACCCGGCGGATCATTCGGGCGGCGTTCCATGCGAGACCTGCCACAACCCCCACAGCCCGGTCATTGGCTCCGACTCCAGCACAAGCACGGGCTCCGGCGCAAGCGCGGCGAAGGGAGGCGCGAAATGAACATCAGCCGGCGTCATTTGCTGATCCTTCTGCCGGCGGCGGCCGTGGCGTGGAAACACGTGCTTGCCGGGACCCCTGAAGACTCGCCGAACTACCAGATGAGCGAGCACTGGTGGGGCATGCTGATCGATATTCCCAAGTGCATCGGCTGCGGCAACTGCGTGCGCGCCTGCCAGACAGAGAATGACGTGCCCGATGGGTTCTTCCGCACCTGGGTGGAGCGTTACCACCGGTCGGACTATCATCTCGAGGCCCCAGAGGTGATCTCGCCCGATGGCGGCAAAGAAGGATTTCCGGTGGTGCAGGCAGGCGAAGAAGGAAAATTCTTTTTTGTTCCCAAGATGTGCAACCACTGCTCGGATTCACCCTGCACGCAGGTGTGTCCTGTGGGCGCGACGTTTATCACTCCGGACGGAGTGGTGCTGATCGACCAGAAGTACTGCCTGGGCTGCGCGTATTGCGTGCAGGCTTGCCCATACGGGTGCCGCTACATTCATCCCACGAAAAAAGTCGCGGACAAGTGCACTCTGTGCTATCACCGGATCACCAAAGGGCTGACGACGGCTTGCTGCGAGGCGTGCCCGACGGGAGCGCGGCAATTGGCGGACCTGAAGAACCCCGATGACCCGATTCACGAGTTTCTGAAGACCCACACGGTGCAAGTGCTAAAGCCGCAGATGGCCACCGGAGCGAAGGCATTTTACAACGGGCTGGATGGGTCGGTGAGATAAGGCAGGGACCAAGGGAACAAGGGAACGAGGGAACAGGGACCAGAGACTGGGTGAGGATGGGCGAGGCATTATGAGCGGTGTTGAAGGCTATATGTATCCCAACGAGGTGACGCTGTACTGGAGCGTGCTGATTGTCCTGTACCCCTTCATCACGGGGCTGGTGGCGGGCGCGTTCATTCTGGCGTCGCTGGAGCGCGTGTTTAGCGTGGATGCGGTGAAGCCGACGTACAGGCTGGCGCTGCTGACGGCCCTGGCCTTTCTGCTGGTTGCGCCGCTGCCTCTAGTTTTGCACCTGGGCCATCCGTTTCGCTCCCCGGAGATGTACTTTACCCCCCACGACACCTCGGCGATGGCGATGTTCGGGTATGTATACATGTGGTACCTGATGGCTGTGCTGGTCTTTGAGATTTGGCTCGACTACCGGCGCGAGATCGTGCTCCTCTCGCAGACAAGCAAAGGTCTGCTGCGTTTGATCTATAAGGTGATGACGCTGGGGTCGAGCAATATCAGCGCGCGCGCGCTGCATATCGACGATAAGGTCGGCTGGATCGTCACGCTGGTCGGCATTCCCTCGGCCTTCCTGCTGCACGGGTATGTCGGCTTCATCTTCGGCTCGCTCAAGGCCAATCCCTGGTGGTCATCGCCGCTCATGCCGGTAATCTTCATCTTCTCGGCCATGGTGTCGGGGATTGCCGCCGTGATGCTGCTCTACATGGCGACGACCAAGCTGCGCGGGCAGAAGATCGACATGCGCTGCGTGGACACGGTGGCGATGTACATGTTCTATATCTTCATCATCGACTTCAGCCTGGAGATGCTGGACCTGGTGCACCGCGTCTACGAGGCCGACGAATCGTTCCGCAGCCTGAATTTTCTGGTCCACACAAAGCTTTACTTTTCGCAGATCGTAGTCCAGATCTGCCTGGGCACGATCGTGCCGCTGGTTCTTCTGTTCCTTACGCAGGTAGTGAAGCTCAAGGAGATGGCGCGAAAGCGCATTTATATCCTCTCCGGCTCCCTGGCTTTGATCGGAGTCCTCGCCATGCGCTGGAACGTGGTGATCGGCGGCCAGCTTTTCTCAAAGAGCTTTCTTGGGTACACGAGCTACAAGATGGCGCTCGTGACACGCGAGGGATTGCTGGCGGCTATTGGCTTGACCATCCTGCCGCTGCTCTTCCTGTGGGCGTTGGTCAAGCTGCTGCCTCCGTGGCTGGATAAGAGCTTGCACGAAGCCGCGACGGGTGATTGAAAACAGCATCGTCAGAGAAAGATCGGGGGAGCCATGAACGATCTTCCCGACGAAATCGCGCGGCTTGAGAAACGCCTGCAAACGCTAGAGCAGCGCGTGCACGCGCTGGAGCATCCGCTCGAAGCACGCTGGCCGCATCCCTCGCCTGAACCGGAAGCTGAGCCGGCTGCGCTCACTGCTGCGACCGCGCCACTTGCGCCAGCTGGAAGCATCTTCTCTGTGCTGGGCAGGGCGATGCTGGGCATCGCCGGCGCGTATGTGCTGCGCGCGGCTGAGGAGTCCAGCTCGCTTCCCCGGCTGGCCGTCGCTGCCGCCGGCATCGCTTACGCCTTCGCGTGGCTGGTGTGGGCGGCACGGATGCGCAGGGGACCGCGCTTCACCGGCGCCATCTACGCCGGAACTTCGGCACTCATCCTGGCTCCGATGGTTTGGGAGCTTACCTTGCGCTTCCATGTGATTTCACCGGCGATGGCTGCCGGCGTGGTTTGCGGCTTCGCAGTTGTCGCAGTTGGCCTGACGTGGGGACGAGAGCTGAAACCGGTTCTGCGAGCCGGCTGCGTGGCGGCGGCCGGGCTGGCGCTGGCACTGGCCGTTGCCTCACATACGCTGATGCCCTTCGTCGCTGTGCTGATCATTATGGCGGCAATCTGCGAGTTTGTTCCGCGGATGGAGAGCGTGCCGGAGGTTCGCGCGCTGGTGGCGCTGGCTGCCGATGCGGCGATCTGGATCCTGATCTATATCTACTTTGCGCCGCAATCCGCGGGCGAAGAATATCCGCCGCTGGAAAGAGCGACATTGCTCGCACCCGGCGTGGCGATCTTCCTGCTGTTTGCTTCGAGCGTGAGTTGGCAGACGCTGGCACGCGGGCGACGAATCTCTCTCTTTGCGACGCTCCAGACGACGATTGCATTTCTGCTGGCTGCGGTGAGCGTGGCGGACTTCGGGCTACAAGGCAGCGTCGTGATTCTCGGGGCGGTTTGCCTGGGCCTGTCTGGCGCGGTCTATGCGGCGGTCTTTACGGTCTTTGATCGCGCCAAGGAACCGCGCAACGCTGCGGTCTTTGCTGCGTGGGGTGCGGCGCTGCTTCTGGCCGGGAGCTTTTTGTGCCTGCCGCCGCTAGCCACAATTGCGCTGCTGGGCGGGGCCGCAATCGCGGCGACGCTTGTGGGAAGCCGAAGGAACCGGCTGGCCTTCGAATTCTACGGGATGGTATTCCTGCTGGCTGGAGCCGCGGAATCAGGATTGCCGAGCTTTCTTGTCAGCGCATTCGTGGGGACTCCGCAAGGCGCGCCGGCGGCAGGCGTTTGGTTGATCGCGTGTTCCGCGATCCTCTGCTATGCGGCCGCGCAGCCGCGCGAAGGCGAGTCCTGGCTACCGCAAACACTTCATCTTGGCTTTGCCGCGCTGGCGGCCGCCGCCGTGGCTGCGCTGCTGGTGGATGGGCTCACGGGTCTGGCCGCGCTCCGCATTCAGCCCGGCGCGCATCACCTGGCATTCATACGAACGTTGACGCTGTGCGCTGCAGCGCTCGTTCTGGTGTTTAGCGGAGCGCATTGGCGGCGAATGGAGTTGACGCGGCTGGGTTACGCGGCAATGGCTCTGGTCGCAATCAAGCTCGTAACTGAAGACCTGCGTCACGGCCACCTGGCCTACATTGCCGCGTCAATCTTTCTCGTGGCTCTCACGCTGATTGCGGCGCCGCGCATGGCGCGAGCCAGGCCGACGGCGCTCGGCAAATAGCAAACGCGACTTGAATGCTTTCTCTGCGTCCACCGCGGTGCGCTGCGGCGGACGCGGAAAGGATCGGCTCGGCGCGAGTCAGCGGACAATCTCCGGGCTGTAGATGTCGGGGCGGTAACGCGGCGGCTGGTTGGTCGGATACGGCTTTACGGTGCGGCTCTCCTCGCCACGGAGCTTCATCTTGCTCAGGTGCACGTCGTAGCCGGTGCCGGGGAGCAGCGATTCGAGCACGAAGGTCTCCGTGCCACTGCTCTTGAGCTCGCGATAGCGATAGATGCCGACTTCGCCTTCGCTGTTCTCAGTGCCGCCTGAGGGCGCATCGAGAAAATGCTGCGCGTCGGCCACGGTGGGCGCGGGATGATCTTCACCTTCCGTCAAGCTCTCGGCCGCATAGGAGCGGACCAGCTTGGTCCAATAACGGGAGAGCAAATCGGTGTTGGCGAAGAGGTCGGCCCAAATGATCTCGCCACGGACGACCACAACTACGCCGACGGCATGCTCTTCGCGCAGTTGGGCGAGGACCTGCTCGCGGGCGTTCATCACGGGAGCGGCGGCCTCATCGACTTTCGCGCTGACACCCGAGTCCTGCATGGCCTTGGCGTAGCTGCTTGTGCCGAGAGAGCGGCGAAACATGCCTCCGGGGGCCGATCCACCGGAACCCACCGGCGGCGCTGCCGCCACCTCCATTTGCGAGATGGCGCCGTTCACCGAGTTCCATACCTGCTGCTGGTCCTGCTCGACCATGGCGCGCTCGCGTACTTCGGGCTGGACCATGAACCTCTTCGCAGCCGACTTGCCGGCGGCGCCAAAAGTAGCCGAGCTCTCGGTCCAGCGGCCCGGCTCGATGCAGAAGACTCCAAGGTCGATGGGATCGGCGTCAGCGGGAACAATGCGGTCTTTGGCGACGATGCGGTCCTGTTTGCCGCCGGTGACGATTTCTCCCGCAAGCAGCAATAGCGGGCGCTTGGAGTGGTTGACGAGAACCAGGGTGTTCACTTCGTCGCCGCGATAGGTCTCGTCGCGAGCCGGTGGATTCGCGGATCCGCGGGGCCGCACAAGCCCTCGGGCACGGCCGGCTTCAGTGACTTCGACTTCGCCGCTCTTCAAACCTTCGTCGAGGGTGATGAACGGGGTCTCTCCCGTTGATTTCTCGTCGGCGCGGACAACCGGGAACAGCAGAAGATTGCCGCTCTCGATGGGTGCGAGCACGCGGTAGGGACCGCCTTCGCCCTGCGCCGGGCCGCCGGCTGCCTTAACGCCGTTCCATTGCAAAATCGCCGCGAGCGCGATGAGCAGCGCCGCTGCCAACCCAAATCTGCCCCAATGCTTCATGAGTCTCCTCCGCCGGTCTATGGTTCGCCGCACCGGCCTTCAAAGGTAGAACGCCGGGCTGGCGGAACCTTGCAGGAATTTTTTGCGGGCACAGGCGGGGTGCGGGCATACTGCTCGGAGGCCAAAGAGCGGATCAAAACGTCCAAGACCTTAGGCGAATCGCGAGGCAGCAAGAATGGCGTCAGCGGAATCCGTGGCGGGCGCGGCAGAGACGGAACTCCCTGCAATGCAGGGAGCGATGGACGGGCACCTGCTCGACGAGCTTTGGCGCGCGAGCGATGCGGCCGGATGGGGCCTGGAGCGCGACGAATTCGACCGGATTCTGCTTGAGGCAGGATCGGCGTGGAACTTTGGCCTGGCGGAAGGCGCTGCACCGACACAGCGACAGCAGGCGGCCTTCTTTCGCGGGCTGTGCCTCGGCGATCTGGCGCTCGCGCGGGCATGTGCCGCCGGGAACGAGCGGGCGTGGGAGCACTTCATCACCAAGTATCGGCAGCCGCTGATCCGGGCGGCCATTGCGATTACTGGCAGCGAGACGCTGGGGCGCGATTTGGCCGATCAGCTTTACGCTGAGCTCTATGGACTCAGCACCCACGAAGGCGAGCGGCGCTGTCCGCTGCTCTCGTATCGTGGGAAAGGATCGTTGATGGGCTGGCTGAGGACCACGCTGGCCCAGCGGCACGTGGATCACTATCGCCGTAGCCGGCGCGAGGAGCCGCTGGAAGAGATGGATGCGCCGGCGGCAGATCTTGCGCGAGAGACGCCCGCGGTCGAGCTTTCGCAGTTGGAACGGGCCATCGAAGAGGCGCTGCGCCGGCGGGATGCGGAGGAGCGATATCTGCTGGCGGCTTATTATCTTGACGGGCAGACGCTGCTCCAGATTGCGCGCGTGCTTGGGGTTCACGATGCCACGGTAAGCCGCAAGCTCAAGCGCGCGACCGAGGACACGCGGAAGCAGGTGCTCAGGAATCTCGAGCGCGGCGGGCTGAGCAGGCGCGCGGCGGAAGAGGCGCTAGGCGCCGATCCACGCGATCTGAATGTGAACCTGAAAAAACTTCTGCAAAATTCGCAGACGGAAGCGTTCAAAGAACAGGCTGCGCCATGAGCGTGAAGAACCAACACGAGATTCATCCCAACACGGAGATGCTGAGCGCGTTTGCCGGGCGGGCACTGGGCGAGCGGGAGCGCGGCGAGGTACTCGAACATCTGGCGGTGTGCGGCCGCTGCCGGCAGGTGGTAGCGCTGGCGAGCGAGGCGGCGGTTGCGGAGGCCGCGGGTGCGGAGGCTGCGGCACGGCGGCGCGCGCCTGTCCGGCCGCGCGTTTGGTTCAGAAGCTGGGGGCTTGCATTGGCTCCCGCGGCGGCGATCGCGGCTTCGGCTGTGATTGCGATTTATGTGCACGAGCGGGATGTGGAGCGGAACGCGAATGTGGCCAGAGTTGAGCGGCAGCAAGCGACCGAGAAAGCGCCGTCGCCTCCGCAGGCCACTCCGCAGCCGCAAGTGCAGGCTGCGCCTCCGGCTAGCCCTGCCGAAAAACCGGTGCCAACGGAGCGGCCGGGCGCAGCGCGGCGCACGGCTGTTGCTGAGCCGGATGAGACGGCTGCTGCGCCGCCACCAGATGCAGGAAATGGCCTGTTCTCCTCGCGCGAGGAGCCGGCGTCTCCCGCCGCTGAAGCACAGGGGCCGGATGTCCGAACCCAAGGAATGACGGGCGCGGCGTTCGCACCGTCGGGAACATCGCCGGACGAAAAAAAGGAATCCAAAGTTGCGTTGTATGACGCGAAGCGGAAGAAAGAGGCCGAGGCGGAGATGGAGGCGAGGGACAAGCATTTGTTCGCCGCCAAGGCAACAACGCCGGCCGGCCTGCACGGCTCGGAAAGTGGCGCTTTGGGGAGCGGCGCCGCGGGAAGCAGCGAGCAGGTCATGGTTACTGACCAACAGCTTGAGACGCAGCCTGCTCCTCCGGTAAGTGCCGGATCGCTCATGAAGTTCAGGTCCGGCGCATTCTCGGGCATGCGGGCTCCGAATCCGGTTCACCTTCCCAGCGGGCTTCCTGCGGTTTCGATCGCGCATGAGGGCCCGCGAATGCTGGCTATCGACAACGCAGCCACGCTGTTTGCAAGCGAGGATTCGGGCTCGACATGGGAGCCGGTGATGAAGCAGTGGACCGGGCGCGCCGTGTTGGTGCGCAAAAACGCAGCGCCGAAACTCGAAGAAGCCGCGCCGCTGGCCGGCAAATCCGAAGATGCGGGAGAAACGTCCGGCTCGGGCGCAGTGTCCCAGCCCGAAACAGTCTTTGAACTCGTTAATGACCAAGGTCAGGTGTGGTGGAGCGGGGACGGAAAAATCTGGGCTGCAAGATGAGTTCGAGCCACGCGCTTCGACCCGAAGCGATCGAATTCCCCTGTTGAAAACATGTCATTCTGCCGAAAAGCACTTACAGGAACGTAGATGACCGCCGGGGCGCGCCGGACAGCGCTTGAGCGGTTCCACAACCCACGTGCCCTCTCAGGCGACGTTGCAGGGTGGCTTTTTCTTCATGAAAAAGCCACTTGGCAGTTGCGGCTCCGGGTGTAGCAGTTGTGGAACCGCTGTTCGCGTCAGCGCAGGCGCGGCTTTTGGGTCTTGCGAGAGGGTTTGCGGAATTGGGGAGGGCTGGTGGGGACAAACGGGTTGGACCAGCGAAGCGCGGGCACCACAACAGTGCCCTGGGCGTATCTGCGCCTTCCACCGTTTCCGCAGGTAGCCGTCAGGGTGCTGCAACTGGCTAGCAACGAGAACGTGCAACTGCACCAATTGTGCGATCTGATCTCCACTGACCCTGCGTTCGCCAGCGAAGTTCTCACGGTATCCAATTCGCTGCTGTACGCTCCGCGCTATCCCTCGACGACGATTCTGCAGGCTGTGGCAGTGCTGGGAGCAAACACGCTGCAGGGAATGTGCGTGACGGTGGGCGTGAGGGCGTATCTGGGCAAGGCGATGAGCTACCCGGCCATGCGCAACCTGTGGCGGCATAACCTGGCATGCGCCATTATCGCGGGACGAATCGCGGAGTCAGGTTCGCTCGACAAGGAAATCGCATACACCGCGGGCATCCTGCACGACATCGGGCGCATAGCGCTGGCGGTGATTCAGCCCAAGGCGTACGCGGCGCTGCTGGAGAAGCATCGCGGCGCTCCGGTCTCGATGCTGGAGGCAGAGCGTGAGTTGTTCGGCTGGGATCACTGCGAGATTGGACGGCAGCTTATCGGCGATTGGAAGCTGCCGGAAAACTTCGAAGCCGTGGTGGCCGATCATCATTTAGAGCGGCGCACGGACGGCGCGTGGGATCTGGGCGAATTGGTGAAGGTAAGCTGCGCCATGGCTTCGGCAATCGGCTTCACTGCATTCCCAGGATGCGTAACGGCGAACTACACCGGACTGCTCGATGAGCTTCCGGAGCGGGAACGAACACTGTTTCATCCCGACGCGGAGACGCTGAAAAACGACGTAGCCAGGAGCATTCACTCGATCGAGTCGGTTTGAGCTTGACGTTTCACCTTGCAACGATTGCGCCGGGACGCATCAGGCCCGCGTCCCGGCGCGCTTTTTGCTGAAATCAGCTCACGTTCTATGCCCGCATCAGCTTGCGCTGCAACTGCTCCAGGGTTTGGCCCTTGGTTTCGGGGTAGAACAGCGCGACCACGATGAACTGAACGACAGTAGCCGCCGCGAAGAACACGAACGGCGTGGCCGTGCTCATCCTGTTCACCACCACCGGGAACATTTGCGCAATCAGCGCGTTCATAAACCAGTGGCTGGCGCTGCCAACGCCCTGCCCCTTGGCACGCACCGCAGTTGGAAAAATCTCGCCAATGTAGACCCAGATCACGGCGCCCTGCGAAACGCTGAAGAAGGCGATGAAGGCGACCAGAAGCCAAAGCAAGTCGCCGCGATGGGATTCGGTGGCGAACACCCAGGCAACGCCTGCCAGGCAACTTGCGCAGCCTGCTGCCCCGATCAACAGCAATGTTTTGCGACCCAGCTTGTCAATTAGGGCCATTCCGACGATGGTGAACAGAAAGTTGGTTGTACCGATGGCGATCGCCTGCTGGTCGCTCGATATCTGACTGAAGCCGGCCGCCGCGAAAATGCTGTTCAGGTAATACAGAATTGCATTGATGCCGGCAAGCTGGTTGAATGCGCCGATTGTAATGGCGAGGAACAACGGATAGCGGTATTTCCATTGGAAGACCCGCTCGTGAGCCGTCGCGTGTTCCTGCTCCAGCGCCGCCTGGATGTCCGCCAGTTCCGCCTCCGGGTCTGGATCGCCCATCATCTTCAGAACGGCTAGAGCTTCATCGATCCGATTGCGCGAGACGGACCAGCGGGGGCTGCGAGGAATTCCAAAGAGCAGCGCGAGGAAAATCAATGCCGGCGCCGTTGCAACGCCCACCTGCCAGCGCCATTCCGCGGCGCCCAGGTGCATGGTGCGAATGACGTAATTGGAAATGTAGGCCGCCATGATGCCAAATACGACGTTGAACTGGAAGGCCGCCACGAGCCGGCCGCGCCATCTGGCCGGAGCAAGCTCTGCAATGTACACGGGACCCAGCACCGAGGACGCGCCGATGCCCAGCCCGCCGACGAAGCGAAACGTCATAAAGGATGCCCAGTTCCATGACAGCCCGCAACCCAGCGCCGAGGCGACGTAGAGCAACGCGGTAATGCGCAGCGTCTCGCGACTGCCGAGCCTTTGCCCTACCTGCCCAGCGCCCAGCGCGCCGATCACCGTGCCCACCAGCCCGATGGCTACCGTGTGCCCCACGTCTCGCGGGTCTAATCCGTACAGGCGGCCAAGCGCGCCGATCACGCCGGAGATCACGACCGTATCGAAACCGAAGAGGAGGCCGGCCAAAGCCCCCGAGAGCGTGGCCCGAAACAAATTGGAGTTGAGTTGCATTATCCCTCGTGTATCGAGTTCCAAACCATGCTACAGATGGACGGCGAGGAGCGGCAAACAGAAATGCAGCGAAGGAAACAACGCTGACAGATGATTGTCTCTCTCGAAACGACGCAGAGAGCGGTGAATCTCAATCAGCCCTTCGCGGGCGCTTCCCGGGGCAAGACGGCGAGAACGCGGCAACGGTGCTTATCGGCTGCGCTCCATGCCATCGGCATTTCGCTTTCCATGCATGCGCAGTCGCCGGTCTCGAGAACATTGTGCATGCCGCCCGCATCCAACCGCAGCCGCCCTTCAAGCACGTAGACGACTGCGCCGGTCTCTTGAAAGGCGTTGATGGCGGCGCCAGTGCCGCCGGGCGGAAACTCAACCACTTGCGCGATAAGGCGAAATCCTTTGCCTTCGGCGTTCAATGGCGTCACTCTCATGGAGTCCATGCCGCGCCCGTCGCCCTGCAGGTGCGCCTTGCGCGTGATGGAGAGCGTGTGACGCGCGGGCTCCGAGAAAAAGTAACTCATGCTTACGCCGTATACGCGAACGATGGTGGCGAGCGTGGGCAGCGTAGGAACCATGCGGTCGGTTTCGAGCTTGGACAGCAGCGCGGTGGAAAGCCCCGTCTCGGCGGCGAGGCGGGAAAGCGTAAGCCGCTTGCCGGTGCGCAGGGAGCGCAGTTTGAGGCCGATGCAATAGGGTTCCAGAGACCATTGGGCGTACGAAACAGTCTTGGACATGGAAGACTCCAAAATAATGTAATGGAAGCTGAGAAACAGTCTACGTCAAACGGAAAAGAAGCGTGCCACGTGGGATTGATCTTTAATGATTCCTTTGGCGCAACCGGCTGCAACCATGTGCCGCTACCGGCCGAGCCCCACACGTCAAAGCGGAGTCATTTCGTGCCTTGCGGAAGCTCACGCGCACAATTTATACCTTCACGAAGATCCGCTTGCGATAAAGCGCCCAGACCGGGAGAAAGCAGACGGCTGCGTAGGAAACGGAGTAGGCGAAGGCTCTCCAGCCCGAATTGCCGATGGGCGCGAAGACGCACGCATAGACAAAGCTGAGCACGTCTGTTCGCCGTCCGCCCACAGAGAAGCGAAGCAGCTCGAGGGCCGTGCCCAGCAGCTCGCTGATCATGTAGGCCACAATGGCATTTGAGCCGAAGACGAGCCAAGGCCAGGCCAGCGCCTTGCTCCATCCGGACTTGCACCAGCCTCGCTGCTCCACGATCCCGTAGACTAGCGCAAAAAGGAGCAGCGACCACCCAGCAGCGACCAAAACATAGGAACTGGTCCACATCTTCTTATTGAGCGGCAACCAAATCGACCAGAAATAACCCGTGGCAAGGCAGACCGCGGCGCCCGCTGCCAGGCCAAGTGTCTTCGTCCTTGCCGCACGGTTGCCGTTGAGCCAAAGCGCAGCCAGCAGACCAAGAAGCGCGGTTCCGACCGCCGGAATGTCGCTGAGTAGGCCCTCAGGATCGCGCGAATTGTAGAGCGGCGCATCCTCATAAAGGTGGCCGGGCATCAGGTGCCGGTCGACCCACGCGACGATGTTCTGGTCTTTATCGAGTAGAGGAATGTCACGTCCCGGCACGCCTGCACCCGGCACGCGAATCCAGACCACCATGACACAGTAGCCGATGAGCACGCAGGCGAGGAGCGCAACTTTGGTCCATACGCGCCGATCCCACAAATAATAAAGGCTCACGATCAGGTAGCAGATAGCGATGCGCTGCAATACGCCGTAGATGCGGAGGTGGCCGAGATGGAACCACGGAAAGCCGTTGACGACAATGCCGAGCAAAAACAAGACGGCCGCGCGCCGCAGCGAGCGCCACGCCAGATTGGCGCGCGAGTCTCCGCGCCTGAGCCGCGCTTGGGTAGAGAAGACGATGGACACGCCCACCACAAAGAGAAAGGTGGGAAAAACCAGGTCCGTGGCAGTGAATCCATTCCAATCGGCATGGCGCATCTCAGTCCATGCGCCGCCCCCGCCGGTGTTGTTCACCATGATCATGAAGGCGATGGTGAGGCCGCGCAGGATATCGAGCGAAAAGAGACGCCGAGGCGCCGAATCAAGCGCGGGACCGGTCATGGCGCTAGGGCTCTCCTTCAATCGTGAATGCACCTAGGCTACGCGACCGAGCCCATTTGCGCCAAGCAGGAAGTGAGTGCTGCGTGGATCGAATGGACCCGGCAGCCCCGACGCGGCTCACTGATCGAGCCTGCGCGTGCGGACGAGTTAGGATTGATGCGCGCGAGTGCCCACGGTTCTTGGCGCAGCACCTCAAATATGAGCGTGGTGGTATGCGTAATGCCTCCGCCAGTGCCGGTGATCGTGATCGGATAAGTGTCAGTCTTGGCGGACTGGGATACGGTCAGCGTGAACTTCGACGTGCCCGAGCCGGGCGCGGCGATGGGATTCGGACTGAAGCTGCCGGTCACACCCGAAGGGAGGCCCGTCGCGCTCAGCGAGATTGCCAAGCTAAATCCGCCAGAGACAGCGGTCGTCACAGTGGCGTACCCGCTCTGCCCACGGCTGAGAGACCCTGAAGTGGGCGAAACAGAGATGGTGAAGTTTGGCGTCACCGAGCCGACACTCAGTACGGTGCCCGCGGCGGGGGTGTAGACAGACCTACCCGGGATCTTGGCGCTGGCATGCAACTGCGCCGAGCTCAGCGCCGGTTACTGGAGATGGTCGCCGCGCTACTGGAACTCGGCGTAGGTGTAGTCGTTCGAGAGGAAGGTCGTGCCGTTGACGACTGTCCACAGCCGCACGTAGATCGTGGCTCCGGTGGTGGGCAGAGTCACAGTGGCGCTGGTGCCGGACAGAGGCCCGATGTTCACCAGATCGGCGGCGCCGAGCGATGTGCCCACCCAGAGATAGTAGCCCGTCGTTCCAGCAGGGCCGGCATTCCAGGTGAAGGTGGTCGAAGCGCTAGTCAAAGTGCTGCCGTTTGCTGGGCTGGCCATCGCGGCTGCCGATTGCGTGACCTCGGCGTAGGTGTAGTCGTTCGAGAGGAAGGTCGTGCCGTTGACGACTGTCCACAGCCGCACGTAGATCGTGGCTCCGGTGGTGGGCAGAGTCACAGTGGCGCTGGTGCCGGACAGAGGCCCGATG